>Ga0308157_10000242_pt1 | contig 210991 bp, 176 predicted proteins | sample PhyBR1_FD_201035 | JGI IMG/M metagenome (GOLD analysis project Ga0308157, IMG submission 201035) | Phyllosphere microbial communities from UC Gill Tract Community Farm, Albany, California, United States - DLSLB.R1 | ecosystem: Host-associated > Plants > Phyllosphere > Unclassified | place... | reverse complement strand
CCCCTTCCGCAGCGACGGAGCTGGCAGACAAGACCCCGCACGGGGCGACGTGCAGGACGCACGTCGTTTTTCGACGATACATGGATGTATCGTCGAAAAATCCTGCCAGCGGAGTGGACCTGGAGCGCGCAGCGCGGAAGGCGCGCAGGCAGGGTGTGCTTTCTTTTGGTTATCTTTTCTTTGCACAAGCAAAGAAAAGTAACTCGCTCCCCGAAGGGGAGTGAAAGCTTTTGCTCTGGCTTTTGCTGTTTGCTGCAAGTCGGAGCGAAAGCTGAAGCCAAGGCAAGAGCTTTCGCCCCCCTTCGGGGCGCGTGCGCACCTTTCTTTGCTTGTGCAAAGAAACGTGGCCCAAAGAGACGCGTTCCAACAGCCGAATGGCTGGTCAAGCACACCCTGCCTCCGCGCCCACGCCGCTTCGCGACGCGGGTCCACTCCGCCGCCGGGATTTTTCGACGATACATCCCTGTATCGTCGAAAAACGACGTGCGTCCTGCACGTCGCCCCACTCGGGGTCTTATCCGTCGGCTGCGTCGCTGCGGAAGGGAACCCGGTAGATCAAAAGCGTTGGAGCAACTGCAACGGCAACTTCAACTACCGGAGCCAAAGCAAAGCACCCCTCCCATACCCTCCCCTACGCTTTGCGTAAGGGAGGGAAAGTGCAGGAGCAACAGCAACGGCTAGTGCGCGTGCGCGCACTAACATCAAAACCTCGCGCCTCAGCGCTTGGCCATGAACGCCTCGATCTCATCGGCACTGCGTTCCAGCGCCGCAGTCAGCACACGGTGCCCATCCTCGGTAATCAACACATCGTCCTCGATACGGATGCCAATACCGCGCCAACGCGCCTCCACATCCCGATCATCCGGCGAGATGTACAGCCCCGGCTCGATCGTGAATACCATCCCCGGCTCCAGCAGGCGTGACTCACCGGCTACCCGGTAATCACCAACATCGTGCACGTCCAGGCCCAGCCAATGCCCGGTCTTGTGACGGTAAAAGCGCTGGTAATGCCCCTCGACGATATTCTCTTCCAGGTCGCCCTTCAGCAGACCAAGACGTAACAGCCCCTCGGTCAGGACCTCCACCGCCGCCAGGTGCCCTTCCTCGTAGGCAATGCCCGGCTGCGCCTGCTCCAGCGCCGCCGCCTGCGCCGCCAATACCAGATCGTGCAGCGCACGCTGCTCGGGAGAGAACGTGCCGTTCACCGGGAATGTGCGGGTGATGTCACTGGCATAGCCGCGGTACTCGGCACCGGCATCGATCAACACCAGGTCACCATCACGACTGCCACTGCTGTTGTCGCGGTAATGCAACACGCAGGCATTGGCGCCGGCGCCAACAATGCTGTTGTACGCAGGCCAACCATCCGCCGCACGGAACTCGCACTCGAGCGCGGCCTGCAACTCGTATTCGTGGATGCCCGGCCGGGCCGCGCGCATCGCCGCACGGTGGGCCCGCACGCTGATGTCGGCCGCCACCTGCATCAGCGCGATCTCGTCGGCCGACTTGAACAGGCGCTGCTCATGCAACAGATGCCCAAGCTCCAGGAACTCATGCGGCGGCTGCGCGCCATGCCGAACCTGCGAGCGCACCCGGTTGACCCAGCCGATCAGCTTCAGGTCAAAGTCCGCGTCACGACCGAAGTGGTAGTACACCCGCGAACGCCCCTCCAACAGACCCGGCAGGATCTCGTCCAGGTCGTCGATCGGGTACGCATCGTCCATGCCGTAACGCGACACCGCGCCGTCCTGTCCCTCACGCGGGCCATCCCAGGCTTCGCGGTCGACGTCGCGTTCGCGACAGAACAGGATCACCTCACCGTGCTTGCGCCCCGGGATCAGGACCAGCACCGCTTCCGGCTCCTGGAACCCGCACAGGTACCAGAAATCCGAATCCTGCCGGTAGGGATAGAAGGTGTCGTGGCTGCGCACCCGTTCCGGTGCGGCCGGCAATACCAGGATGGCGTCATCGCCGGCGGCCTCCATCAACTGGCGGCGGCGCAGCGCGTATTCGGCAGGGGTGATCCCCGACAGACGCTTCATCGCCGACCTCAGTTCAAGCGTTGCCGATGGCGCGAGCCCATCACGCAGTCGCCGTGCAGCAACAGCGCGGCCACGCGCACGAACTCTTCGATCTCGGCCAGCGCGTCCTCATCCTCGTCCGCGCTGTCGAATTCGTCGCTGGAGGCCTGCGCCAGGCGCGCCAGGTCCTGCAGAGCCTCTTCACCCTCCTCGCTCAGCACCGGCCGCTTGCCGGATGCCAAACCGAAACCACCCAGGAATGCCCGGCACCACTCAAACAGCGCATCGGTGCGCACCTGCAAGGGGGCCGATGCATCGGCCAGCACCAACTCGAAGGCGAAGTCGCGGTCTTCCAACTGCGCGACCGTGGTTTGGCGCAACTGGTCCAGGGCACTGCCCGGTTCCGGCGTGGGCAGGTTGTCATCGGCCAATACCTTGGCCGGCCAACCCGGCAGATCGGCACCACCGGCGGCCAGCCAGCCGCACAGGCCACCGTGGAGTTCGGCCGGGGAAGCGCCCAGGCCCAGCGACTGGCTGGCCTGGAGGATGTCGTTGACGGCAGGAAGATCGGTCATGTCACAGGTCTGTAAAGCGGAAAGGATGGCGTCATGGTCATCATGACGACGGCCGCACAGTGTACCAACCGCATCGTGCTCCCCATCTTGACCGGCCCTCACCGCCATGCCTATCGTGCCGCCCATGGACGCCTTCGACCCCGCTGGCCAGCTGCTGGCCCTAGTCTCCCGCATCGAGCTGTTGCTTGAACGCAACCAGCGCCTCAGCGATGAGAACCGCAGCCTGCGCCAACAGCAGGAACAGCTGATCAGCGAACGCTCGCAGTTGCTGACCAAGAACGAACAGGCCCGCTCGCGGGTGGAAGCGATGATCAACCGCCTCAAGTCGCTGGAACAGCACACATGAGCCAGAACCAACCGGTCAGCGTCCACATCCTCGACCGCGAATACACCGTCGGCGTGGAGCCCAGCGAGCGCGAAAGCCTCACTGCCGCTGCGCGCGTGCTTGACGGCAAGATGCGCGAGATCCGCGGCAGCAACCGCATGGCCGCAGTGGACCGGGTCGCCGTGCTTGCCGCACTCAACCTTGCCCACGAACTGCAGCAGGTGCGCGACGAACAAGCCGCGCAGCAGCAGCGTTTCCAGGCCGCATTGAACGATCTGAACCGGCGCCTGGACATTGCCGTCGACAACGCCCGTTGATCAGCCTGAGCTGCTCAGGCTGATGAATTGGTAACTGACCGACGAACGGACTGCCCGCGCGCGCACAACCTCGCTATACTGGCCTCGCGTTCTCTGCTGTGAACGACGGCGTGTGCAAACATTCGCCTTGTCCCTTAATTACGACCACGGGGGCGCGACGGAGCCGGGTGTGCAAGTCCGCCTTGTAGCGGGAAGCCCGATGGCCCCCCAGCGTTCCCACTTGAACCCCGGGTTCAAGGTCGTTTCGCACGCATCGTCACCGCGGAGAATGCAATATTCCAGAACGGCGCCCAACGGGCGCCGTTCTTTTTTATCCTTCTCCCTCCGGGAGAAGGTGCCCGAAGGGCGGATGAGGGTAAGGGCAAACCGTCACGAAGATTGGCTACGCCAGTGCTTCGCACTTACCCTCTGCCCAACCCCTCTCCCTCAGCGGGAGGGGCTTCAGCTCCCTGCCAGCAGACTTTTCCCCCATGACTGCCGATCCCCGCCAACTCCTCCGCCAGCAACTGCGCCAGCGCCGCCGCGATATCCCCGCCGCTGCGCGCATCGCCGCCGCCGAGACACTTGCGGCGCATCTGCTGTCCCTGCCCTTCGCCGGTACCAGTGGGCATGTCGCCGGCTACTGGGCAATGGACGGCGAGATCGCCCTGCACCGCTGGCAGATGCAGCTACCCGCACAACAGATCTATTGCCTGCCAGTGCTGCACGGCAAGCTGCTACGTTTCGCGCCATGGCGGCCCGGACAGGCGCTGGTCAGCAACCGTTATGGCATTCCCGAACCCGATGTTGACCCCGCACAGGCGCTGCGGCCGGAACAAATGGCCCTGGTGGTCGCCCCGCTGGTCGGCTTTGATGGCGGCGGCCGGCGGCTGGGCATGGGAGGCGGCTGGTATGATCGCAGCTTCGCATTTCGGCAGCGCCAGGCCGCGCCGCCGTGGCTGGTGGGGGTAGGCTTCTCCGCCCAGCAGGTGCCGTCATTGCCGGTCGAGGACTGGGATGTGGCGGTGGATGCCATCTGTACCGAGCAGGCCACTCTCTACCCGGAACCGTTGAACGCATGACCGCCCGCAAGCGCTACTGGCTGATGAAGTCCGAACCGGACGCCTTTTCCATCGACGACCTGCAGCGCGTAGGCACCGAACCGTGGAACGGCGTGCGCAACTACCAGGCGCGCAATTTCATGCGCGATGGCATGAAGGTTGGCGACGGCATCCTGTTCTACCACTCCAATACCAAGGTACCGGGCATCGTCGGCATTGCCACGGTGGCCAGCGAGGCCTACCCGGACGACACCCAGTTCGATCCCAAGTCCGATTACTACGACGCCAAGAGCACGCGCGAGCAACCACGCTGGATGCTGGTGGACGTGGGTTTCGAACGCAAACTGGCGCAGGTGATCGCGCTGGACGAGATCAAGCTGCATGCCGAGGAACTGGGCGAGGGATTTCCGCTGACCGCCAAGGGCAACCGCCTGTCGGTGTTTCCGGTTACTGCCGCACAGTGGAAGCTGCTGTTGTCGCTGGAAAAGCGGTGATTGGGGAGTCGGAATTGGGGATTCGGCAAGAGCGCTGCACCGCAGTCCTTGCCAATCCCGGATTCCCCTCTCCCCGCAATCTGAAAGCTCGCCGCCACCCGCCTTTGCGAATCCCTAATCCCTAATCCCTAATCCCCAATCTCCAATCACAAACCCATGTCTGAAGCCAAGCGCCTGGCCGCCGAAAAAGCCATCGAGTACGTGCAGAAGGGAATGATCGTCGGTGTCGGCACCGGTTCCACCGTTGCCTATTTCATCGAAGCCCTGGCCCGCATCAAGGACCAGATCGAAGGCGCGGTCTCCAGCTCCGACCAGAGCACCGCCCTGCTCAAGGGCCATGGCATCGAGGTACTGGACCTGAACCACACCGGCGGCCTGTCGCTGTATGTGGACGGCGCCGATGAATGCGATGGCAACAAGAACCTGATCAAGGGCGGCGGTGCTGCATTGACCCGCGAGAAGATCATCGCCGAGGCCAGCAAGCAGTTTGTCTGCATCGTCGACCCCAGCAAGCAGGTCAAGGTGCTGGGCAAGTTCCCGCTGCCGGTGGAAGTGATCCCGATGGCGCGCAGCCTGGTGGCCCGCGAAATCCTGGCGCTGACCGGCGGCCAGCCGGTGTGGCGCGATGGCGTGGTGACCGACAACGGAAATCTGATTTTGGACGTGCACAACCTGGCCATCACCGACCCGGTCAAGCTTGAGCAGCAGCTCAACCAGATCCCGGGCGTGGTCACCGTCGGCCTGTTCGCACGCCGCCCGGCCGACGTGGTCATCATCGGTGGGGAACCGCCGCAGGTGCTGTAAGTCAAGGCAGCTTGGCTTTGGCTGTCGCTCTAGCGCTGGCTTGATGCTTCGGCTTGATGCTTCGGCTTGATGCTTTGGCTTGATGCTTTGGCTTGATGCTCTGGCTTTGGCTTTGGCTCCAGCTGTCGCTCCAGCCTTGGCTTGATGCTCTCCCTTCTCCCGTTCACGGGAGAAGGTGCCCAACGGGCGGATGAGGGGAAGCCTTTGACTTCCACCAGATCCGCCGCAAGGCCCCCTCCAGGAACCAGGTCCCAAACCATGCCCAAATCCTTCCTGCGTACGATCTTCACCCTTTCCCTGCTCGCCCTTGCCGGCTGCGCCAGCGCCGACGCCAAGCACTGGGTGGAACTGGCCGGCACCCGTTACAACGTGGAGCTGGCCCAAAACGATGATGACCGCGCCCGCGGCCTGATGTTCCGCGACCAGATGGCAACCGACCACGGCATGTTGTTCATCCATGAGCGCGAGGAACCGCAGGCGTACTGGATGAAGAACACCAAGATTCCGTTGGATATCCTCTACTTCGACAGCCAGCGCCGCCTGGTGGGCCAGCAGCGCGATGTGCCGCCGTGCTCGGCCGGCGACATGTGCCCGCCCTATCCCAGCTTCAACCCGGCGCTGTATGTGCTGGAGCTCAACGCCGGCCAGGCCGCCAAGCTCAAGCTCGAAGACGGCGCCCAGCTGACCTTCGGCCCCGGCATCCCGACGGGCAACTGACCGGGCGGAACAAGTTGAACAGCGGCGCCCTTGAACCGGCGCCGCTTTGCCGCCAGTCTTGGGGCATGTCTGAAACGCGCATTACCCTGCCGCAATGGGAAGAACTGGCCGCCTTGCCCGACGAGGCGCTGCCGCTGCTGCCCACTGCCCTGCTGATCGCCCGCGACGAGTACCCGCAGCTGGACCCGGCGGCCTACGACCGCGTGTTGCAGGCCCATGCCGATCACCTGCGGGTGGAAGTGGACGCCATAGGCGAATGGCCGCTCAAGGTTGCCGCCATCAACAACCACCTGTTCAACGAGGTGGGCTATAGCGGCGACAACGACGAGTATTACGACCCACGCAACAGCTATCTCAACGAGGTGTTCGAGCGCCGCCTGGGCAACCCCATCTCGCTGGCGCTGGTGCAGATCGAGGTTTCACGCCGGCTCGGCCTGCCGCTGGAAGGTATTTCCTTCCCCGGCCATTTCCTGGTGCGGCTGCCGGTGGAAGATGGCGTGCTGATCATGGACCCGTTCAACGGCGGCCGGCCGCTGGGCGTGGACGAGCTGCGTGAACGCGCACGCAGCAACCTCGGCGGCGAGACGCCGGATGACAGCGTGCTCGCGCAGATCCTGGATCCCGCGCCGCACCGCGCCATCCTGATGCGCATGCTGCGCAACCTGCACGGTGTGTACGCCGAGCGTGGCGAATGGGACCGCGCCGCGCGCAGTGCCGACCGCATTCTCAAGCTGGCCCCCGAACAGGCCGATGCCGTGCGCGATCGCGGCCTCGCCTACCTGCAGCTCGAACACCTGGCCGGCGCGCGCGTCGACCTTGCCCGCTACCTGAAAATGGAACCCGAAGCGGCCGATGCCATCAGCATCCGCGAGCGCTTGATCGAGCTCGGTGGCGGCAACCCAAGGCTGCATTGAGCCCTGCTGCCTACGATGCCTTTTGCAGGAACCGCTGACGCCGCTGCTGCAAATCGCGAAGATCAGTCCAGCTCGACCATCTCGAAATCATCCTTGGTCACGCCACAGTCCGGGCAGGTCCATGTGTCGGGCACATCTTCCCAGCGCGTGCCCGGGGCGATGCCTTCTTCCGGCAAGCCGTCGGCCTCGCGGTAGATGAAGCCGCAGACGACGCACATCCAGTTGCGCAGGGTGGAGGCCGTAGCGTCGGACATCAGGGATAATCACCGGACAGAGAAACGGCGTTGATTGTCACATTCCCGCCGCCGTACCGGTAGCCATCCATGACCCAGCTTGCCGACGCCCGTGGCGTCTACCTGATTACCCCCGACGAAACCGACAGCGCGCGCCTGCTCGAACGGGTCCGCCCGCTGCTGGCCGGCGCCACCTGGCTGCAGTACCGCAACAAGGCCGTGGATTCGCCCACCCGCCTGGCCCAGGCCACCGCCCTGCAGGCGCTATGCGCCGCCGCTGGCGTGCCGCTGATCATCAATGACGATGCCGCCCTGGCCGCCCAGATAGGCGCCGCCGGCGTGCACCTGGGCGAGGACGACGGCGACATCGCCGCAGCCCGCACCCTGCTCGGCCCGCAGGCCATCATTGGCGCTTCGTGCTATGACCAACTGGCTTTGGCCCAGCGCGCGGTCGCCGCCGGCGCCAGCTACGTAGCCTTCGGGGCGTTCTTCCCCAGCCGCAGCAAGATCACGCCGCGTCGCGCCAACCCGGAGCTGCTGCGACAAAGCGCCGCACTGGGCGTGCCACGGGTGGCGATTGGCGGTTTGACCCCGGACAATAGTCGGCCTGTGGTGGAAGCTGGTGCGGAGCTGATCGCGGTGATCAGCGGCGTGTTCAGCGAAGCGGATCCGGTGGCGGCGCTGGAGGCTTACCGGCGCTGTTTCCAGCACCAATGACGTATTCCTTCTCCCTTCGGGAGAAGGTGCCCCGAAGGGGCGGATGAGGGTAGGTTTCGGCGTTCGCTCGTTAGAAGCTTCCCCTCACCCCAACCCCTCTCCCGCACGCGGGAGAGGGGCTAACGCTCCGCTCCGCTCAGCAACTCGATCTAGCGCTCTTTCAAAGGACTCACAATGAACCACGCCCAATCCCACGCCCTGTTCACGCGCGCACAGACGCTGCTGCCTGGTGGCGTCAATTCGCCGGTGCGTGCGTTCAAGTCGGTCGGCGGTGAACCCTTCTTCGTGCAGCGTGCCGACGGCGCCTACCTGCATGACGTGGATGGCAACGCCTACATCGACTACGTCGGCTCCTGGGGCCCGATGATCGTTGGCCACAACCACCCGACGGTGCGCGAGGCAGTGCAGCAGGCGATCAGCAATGGCCTGTCCTTCGGGGCGCCGTGCGCGGCTGAAGTCACCATGGCTGAAACCATCACCCAGTTGGTGCCGTCCTGCGAGATGGTGCGCATGGTCAACTCCGGCACCGAGGCGACGCTGTCGGCGATCCGCCTGGCGCGCGGCGCAACCGGCCGCAACAAGATCGTCAAGTTCGAAGGCTGCTACCACGGCCACGGTGACTCCTTCCTGGTCAAGGCCGGCAGCGGCATGCTGACCCTGGGCGTGCCCACCTCGCCTGGCGTGCCGGCCGGCCTGAGCGAACTCACCCTCACCCTGCCCTATAACGACTTCGACGCCGCCACCGCGCTGTTCGAACAGCAGGGCAAGGAAATCGCAGGCCTGATCATCGAACCGGTGGTCGGCAACGCAAACTGCATCCCGCCGCGCGAAGGCTATCTGCAGCACCTGCGTGCGCTGTGCACGCAGTACGGCGCGCTGCTGATCTTCGACGAAGTGATGACCGGCTTCCGCGTCGCCCTCGGTGGCGCGCAGGCCTATTACGGCATCACCCCGGACCTGACCACCTTCGGCAAGATCATCGGTGGCGGCATGCCGGTGGGCGCCTACGGCGGTCGTCGCGAGCTGCTGTCGCAGATTGCCCCGGCCGGCCCGATCTACCAGGCCGGCACCCTCAGCGGCAATCCCGTCGCCATGGCCGCTGGTCTGGCAATGCTGCAGCTGGTGCAGGCGCCGGGCTTCCATGAACGTCTCACCGCCGCCACCAACACGCTGTGCGATGGCCTGGAAGCGGCCGCACGCGATGCCGGCGTGGCCGTCACCACCAATCGCGTCGGCGGCATGTTCGGCCTGTTCTTCACCCATGAAAAGGTGGACACCTATGCACAGGCCACCGCCTGCGACATCAAGGCCTTCAATGTGTTCTTCCACGCCATGCTGGAACGCGGCGTGTTCCTGGCCCCGTCAGCCTACGAGGCCGGCTTCCTGTCCAGCGCGCATGACGATGCAGTGATCGAAGCCACGCTGGTGGCAGCGCGCGAAGCCTTCAGGGTAGTTGCTGCAGGTTGATCCTGCAGCGGCTTCGGAAAAAAGCAGGTCGGCTTCATCCGGTAACGCTGTTCTTCCTGACGAAGCAGCGTTACCTGAAACGGAAAGCAGGTGGTGCACCGGTTTGTGGGAGCGGCGTCAGCCGCGAAGCTGACGTTGCTTCAGTCCATGGTCTTTGTGCAATCTGATGATGCCGCTTGCTTCGCGGCTGACACCGCTCCCACAAGGAGCCAGGCAGCTCGTCACCAACGTAGCCCGGGTAAGCGCAGCGCACCCGGGAACCTCGAAACGCATCAATCAACCAAAAACCAGCTTGCCCTTCATCATTCCCCAGTGCCCCGGGAACGAGCAGAAGAAGGTGTAGTCGCCACCGCGCGTCAGCTTGCTGGTGGCAAAGCGCACCCGCGTGGTCTGGCCACCACCGATGACCGGGGTGAACGCGAGCACGCGGGCATCGTTCTTCGGCAGATAACTGTCAGCCAGGGTCGACCGCATGCCGGCCGTAGCCACTTGCTGGAAATCCGGCGTGCGCGTCAGCACCCAGTTATGCCCCATCGCGGTGGCCGCCATCGTGCCGGTGTGCTTCAGGGTCAGATCCACCTGCGTACAGTCCGTCGCAATGCGGATCTGCGGCAGCGAGAACTGCATCCGATCATTGCTTTCGATGGTGACGGCACAGGTGCGCGCGAACGCCGGAGCGGCGGGCAGCAAACCTGCCAACAGCAGGAACAAGAGGCTGGAACGTTTCAAGCAGGACTCCGGGTCATGAACGGCTACGGTGTCTGGATTCTAGGAAAGCGCGGCCATTTTCACCTGTGACGCGATGTCGCAGGCTGCAACCCATCGCCGTCGCGGCGATACTGCGCTCCCCCCCTCGCACGACAAGCAATGCAACGACCGCACGCGCTACTGCTGGATTTCGATGGTCTTCTGGCCGACTACGATCACCGCGTGCATCTGCGCGGGCTTGCCGACGCTGCTGGCTGCTTGCCTGAGCAGGTGGATGCCGCCTTGCGTGGCGATGCGCTGGAGTTTGCCCATGCACGCGGCGAGCTGGATGGCGAGCAGCTGTTGTTGGCCTTGAATCAGCGCTTGGGCAGTGCGCTGGACGCGCGCGATTGGCAGGCCGCCCGGCTTGCGGCCACCCGCGTACGCAGTGATTGCGTGGCACTGCTGGAACGCGTCCATCCAGACGTCCAGGTTGCCGTGCTTACCAACAACGGCTTGCTGACCCGGCCAGTGATCGAACAGCTGCTGCGTGGACGGCAGGTGCTGTGCAGCGCTGCGCTGGGTGTGCGCAAGCCGGATCCTGCGGTCTATCAAGCTGCCTGCGAGCTGCTGGGATGTGCACCGCAGCGCGGCCTGTTCGTGGATCATTTGTTCCGCAACGTACAAGGCGCCCGCAACGCCGGCCTGCATGCCGACACCGCGTTTCATGCGCAGTCGCTGCGGCGGCTGTTGAAGCGGAATCATTGCCTGGGGTGAGAACCCGCGTGCTGCGCACGCCCTGCCCTCATCCGCCCGTTGCCCACCCTCTCCCGCGCGCGGGAGAAGGGAGTAATTGTTGTTGCTGGGGATCTGTCGCCCGCCTGCGCTCGCTCTGATGCATGCAATCTCCCTTCTCCCGCCAATGCGGGAGAAGAGCCTGTCCCCGCGAAGGCGGGGATGCCCGAAGGGCGGATGAGGGCAAGCTTCTAGGGGAGCTCACAAAGCCGACAGCGAAACTCCAACTTACTTGCGCGCCGCCATATAAGCCGCAATCGCCTCACGCACACGCTTCAGGCCTTCAGCCACTTCTTCATCGGTGATGTTCAGCGCCGGTACGAAGCGCAGCACGCTGGTACCAGCCTGCAGGATCAGCACCTGCTTTTCGGCGGCCAGGTCCAGCAGCACGCCGATGTCAGCCACATACTCCGGCTTGAGCACCGCGCCCAGCATCAGGCCCATGCCGCGCACCTGCTCGAACACACCGAACTCTTCGCCAATGGCTTCCAGCCCGGCTTTCAGCGCGGCCGACTGGCGCACGACATTGGCCTTGATTTCATCGGAGGCCAGCTTGCGCAGCGCCACGCGCGCCACTGCTGCCGCCAACGGATTGCCACCGAAGGTGCTGCCATGCGCGCCCACGCCCATGACGTCGGCCACCTTGGGACCAGCCAGCATCGCCCCGATCGGGAAACCGCCGCCCAGTGCCTTGGCCAGGGTGACGATGTCAGGGGTCACGCCCCAGTTCCAATGCGCGAACAGCGCACCGGTGCGGCCCATGCCGACCTGGATCTCGTCCAGCACCAACAGCGCATCGTGCTGGTCACACAGCTCACGGGCGCGGCGCATGAACTCGGCCGTGGCCGGCATCACCCCACCCTCGCCCTGCACCGGCTCGAACATCACCGCCGCCACGTCGCCGCCGGCCATGGCCTGCTCCAGCTGGGCAACGTCGTTGAAATCGACATAACGGAAGCCACCGGGCAGCGGCTCGTAGCCTTCCTGGTATTTGGGCTGGGCAGTGGCGGTAACCGTGGCCAGGGTGCGGCCATGGAAGCTGCCACGGAAGGTCACGATGAAGCGCTTGTCCGGGCTGCGGCCCTGGCCGGCGGCCCACTTGCGCACCAGCTTGATGGCCACTTCATTGGCCTCGGCGCCGGAGTTGCACAGGAACACGCGCTTGGCAAAACGCGAGGCTTCCACCAGCTCCTGCGCCAGGTGCAGCGGCGGCTCGCTGTAGAACATGTTGCTGGTGTGCCACAGCTTGTCGCCCTGCTCGAACAACGCCGCCTTCAGGTCCGGGTTGTTGTGGCCCAGGCCACACACCGCGATACCCGCGGCCAGATCGATGAATTCACGGCCCTGGGTATCCCATACACGTGCGCCCTGGCCTCGCTCCAGCACCAGCTGGCGGGGGCGGTAGACCGGCAGGTAGTAATTGGACAGGGACAACAGCGGCTCGGCGACAGCGGTCATGGCGTTCAGGGTCAGTGAGTGTGAAAGTCCCCATTGTCCTCCATTACCGGCCCTGCGGCACAATGGGCCCATGCGACTGTTTTCCACTCCCCAACTGAACCCCGCCACGGAAACCGGCTGGCGCCGCCGCTGGTTCGACATCATCCACCGCACCGACACGCCGGCCTCACGCCGTTTCGACCTGCTGCTGGTCTACGCCATCATCGCCAGCATCTTCGTGGTGATGATCGACAGCGTCCAACGCATCCACGTTGCCTGGGCCAGCTGGTTCTACGTGGTCGAATGGGGTTTCACCGTGCTGTTCACCGCCGAGTACGTGCTGCGCCTGCTGGTGGTGCGGCGGCCGCTGCGGTATGCGTTCAGCATCTGGGGCATCATCGACCTGCTGGCGATCCTGCCCTCCTACATTTCCTTCTTCGTGCCCGGCGCGCAGAGCCTGTTGGTGGTACGCGTGCTGCGCCTGCTGCGGGTGTTCCGCATCCTCAAGCTGACGCGCTACATCGAGGAAAGCGGTGTACTGCTGCAGGCCTTGTGGCGCAGCCGGCGCAAGATCCTGCTGTTCCTGTCGATGGTGATCACCATCGCCGTGATCGCCGGCGCATTGATGTACGTGGTTGAAGGCCCGAAGTACGGTTTCAGCAACATCCCCGCCAGCATGTACTGGGCGGTGGTGACGATGGCGACCGTGGGCTTTGGCGACATCGTCCCGCACACCACGCTGGGCCGCTTCATCACCTCGGCCTTGATCCTGATCGGTTACAGCATCCTGGCCGTGCCCACCGGCATCTATACCGCCGAGCTGGCCGGCAACATGTTGCGCGAAGGCCGCCATGACAACCGCGGCTGCACGGTCTGTGGTCACGAAGGCCATGAGGTCAAGGCGCGCTACTGCAACCGCTGCGGGCACGAGTTGCCCGAACATATCGAGCATTGAGCCGCTTCGCGCAGGTTGCAGGAACCACCTAAGCCGCGAAGCGGTGTGAAGCGGGAAAAGCCCTGAAAGCCAACCCTTCTCAAGCCCTCCCCTACGCCTACGGCGCAAGGGAGGGAGCGTGGCGCCGCCCCTTGTGCCTTCGACGCAAGGGGCGTGGCAATCAGAGAAACAGGTCTGGCATCAACGGGCGCGACGGATCCACCGCGTAGCCGGACAGATCGGTGACCCCTGCCTGTGCCAGCACCTCGTCATCCAGCAGGAACTGCCCGCTGAAACCGGCCGCGCTCCGGGTCAATACCGCATGTGCGGCATCGGCCATGATCTCCGGCTTGCGGCAGCCCGCCACGTCCACACCGGGAATCATGTTGATCGCATCGGTGGCAATGACCGTACGCGGCCACAACGCATTGATCGCCACGCCCTGCGGACCAAACTCGGCGGCCAGGCCCAGGGTGACGAAACTCATGCCCATCTTGGCCAGGGTGTAGCCGGTATGCGGACCCCACCACCGCGGATCAAGGTTCGGCGGCGGAGCCAAAGTGAGAATGTGCGGGTTGGGCGCCTGCAGCAGATACGGCAGGCAGGCCTGGGCACAGAGGAAGCTGCCGCGTGCATTGACCTGCTGCATCAGGTCGAAGCGCTTCATCGGCGTCTCCAGCGTGCCACGCAGCCAGATCGCCGAGGCATTGTTGACCAGGATGTCGATGCCGCCGAAGGCATCCACGGTGGCGGCAACAGCGGCCTTGACCTGATCTTCCTCGCGGATATCGCATTTCAGCGCCAGCCCTTGGCCACCGGCGGCATTGACCGCCTCGGCAGCCGTGTGGATGGTGCCCGGCAGCTTGGGGTTGGGCACCGCCGACTTGGCCGCGATGGCAACGTTGGCGCCGTCACGCGCAGCACGCAGGGCAATGGCCAGGCCGATGCCGCGCGATGCGCCGGTAATGAAAAGGGTCTTGCCTTGCAGACTGCTCATGCGTGCTCCGGTGGCGGAAGTTGCCTCCCCGCATTATGCCCGCTGCCCCCGGCGGCACTGGCTGGATTTTCCTGGGTTCGCGACATTTTGCGTTCATGCGCCGCGTTGATACTGGAGCGGCGCTTACCAAGGATCACCTGATGAAAACGCTGCTCCGCACCGCACCGCTGCTGCTCGCCCTGGGCCTGTCAGCCTGCCAGCAGCCGCAACCGGCGGCTGAGGTTCTGTCGCCGGCCAAGGACGTCACGACCGAAACTACCGGTCTGGGCGTGGAAGCGACCCGCATCGGGCCTGACGCGGTATGGACCGGCTCGGTCGAGTCCTGCCGCGGCAGCACCGCTGCAGATGCCTGCCTTCTGCAGACCCTGCGCGCCGGTGCCGCGTCGCCAGCGGCACTGGCTGCTGCCAGCACCTTGTCGGCCGAGGGCAAGCCTGGTTTTGTCAGCGCCTGGCAGAGCATCGAAGGCATCGGCGTGGCCACGCTGACCTTTCCGTTCCGCGCCAATACCAACCAGGGTACCTGGCTGGTGGATGCCAATGGCAAGGCCATCGACGTGGATGAGGACGTGCTGGATGAGGCCACCCGCAACGCCGATGCATTCAAGGCGTTTGCCGCCAAGCATCCGGAAGCGGGGCCGTTCGCACCGGCGGTGGCGCTTGGCCATGAATCCCTGCCGGACGGTGGCGTGCGCCTGCGCTATGCCACACCGCTGCGCAGCTGCCACGCCTGTGCAGATGATGGGAAGCTGGTATCTGCCTATGACTTCGATGCGCAACGGCGCTTCGTGGGCAAGCAGCTGTTGGAGCTGCGCTGAGTCGGTAGCCTGCGCACTGTCCCCTGCAGGGACAGCACCACCGCCCTGCGCCCGCCTGGGTCAGGGCTTGGGGCCCTGCCCTTCGTTGTCTTCCCAATGCAGGATGCGCCGGGTGACAAAGCGGTACACCGGCTTGCCGGTGGCGAACCACAGCTCGCGGACCCAGGAATGACGCTTGAGTACCCGGCGTTCAACCGGCGTCAACGACTGCGGGCAATACATGCGCTTGTGCTTGAGCAGATGGCGCAGGTCTTCGCGTGCCAGCAAGCGCATCCAACGCGACCGCGGATTGCCACGGACCGCCAGCTGGAAGTCGATCAAGGCCGGCGACCCATCCTCGCGCACCAGCCAATTGGCTTCCTTGGCCAGATCGTTGTGGGCGATGCCATGCCGGTGCACGCGTTGCAGCAGCTTGCGGGCCGCGCGGAAATAAGCCACATCCCCGCGCGGTGGACGCTGGTACATCGCCTCGCCTTCCATGTAGCTGCGGTCCAGCCAGCGCCCGTCCCACCCCAGCAGACGCGGGGTCGCCTCCATGCCATCCAGTTGCGCCAGCGCCCGCGCTTCGCGCCGGGCCAGCCACCACGCGGGCAAGCGCAGCCACAACGGCGTGGCGCCCAGGTCACGGCGCACAAACTGCCCCTGCGGACCTTGAACCAGCAGGATGCGCCCAAAACTATCGGCTTTGAGGGCGACAACGGAGGAATGAGGGGAGGTTTCTACCATCGCTGCATTTTAGCCGGCCGTCCGCGTTCATCCAGCGGCATGGCGCGTGAACGGTGCGCAGCACGCGTCACGGAACCCTTGCGGCGGCTGCCGGTCTGAAAAGCCTTCCCTTTATAATCGGCCGATGAATTCTTCCTGGATCGACGCCACGCTTGCGTGGATCGCCGCCCATCCCGTCTTGGCCGGTGTCGTTATTTTCGCCATCGCCTTCTGCGACGCCGTCATCATTCTTGGTGCCATTGTCCCGGCGCTGCCGCTGATGATCGCCGTTGGCGTGCTGATTGGCATGGGTGAGCTGTCAGGCCCCTATGCGGTGGCCTGCGCCACTGTGGGCGCGTTTGCCGGCGACGGTCTGAGTTATTGGGTGGGCCGGCGCTGGGGCAATCGCCTGCGCGGGGTCTGGCCGTTCAGCCGCTACCCGCAGCTGCTGGACCGTGGCGAGCTGATGTTCCGCCGCAATGCCTTCAAAAGCATCCTGATCGCACGCTACGTCGGGGCCATCCGGCCTTTCGTACCGGCCATCGCCGGCATCGCCCACATGCCGTTCCGCACCTACTTCAAGGCCAGCGGCATCGCCTGCCTGTCCTGGGCGGTGTTGTTCCTGCTGCCTGGCTGGGCCTTGGGCCAGGCCTATGACGCGGTAGCGGCAGTGGCCGGACGCCTGTTCCTGGTGGTGGCCCTGCTGGGCGCGATGCTGGGCCTGGTCTGGGCCATCGTGCTGTACAGCTATCGCTGGTCAGCGGCACGCATGGACGTGTGGCTGGCCCGTCTGTTGGGCTGGTCGCAACGGCATCCACAGTTGCTGGGGCGCTCACTGACCGACCTGTTCGACCCCAAGCGACGCGAGTCGGTGCCGCTGGCGATGCTGGCACTGATGCTGCTGGTGTTGGGCTGGGGCTGGTTCGTGTTGCTGATGGTCGTGGTTGGCCACGGCGAACCGTTGGCACTGGATCTGGCGGTGCACCGGCTGATGCTGGCCCTGCGCAATCCGCTGGCCGACTATCCCATGGCAGCCCTGGCCTCGCTGGCGGACTGGCAGGTGCTGCTGCCGGCCATCGCCGCCGGCATGGGCTACCTGGCCTGGCGCCGGCGCTGGATGGCGGTCTTCCATTGGCTGGCGGCCCTTGCCTTCGGCCTGGCCCTGACCAAGCTGTTGGGTGCGACCGTGGACGTGGTTCGCCCGCCGGCGGCCAGTAGCGGCTTTGGCTTCCCGTCGGTGGCGGTGACCATGGCCACCATCACCTTCGGCTTCTTCGCGGTGCTGATTGGCCGCGAGCTGCCGGGCCGTACCCGCGTATGGCCCTATCTCGTCTCCGGCATCGTCGTCACCCTGATTGGTTTTGCACGGATCTACCTGGGCGCGCACTGGGTCAGCGATGTCATCGGCGGCATGCTGTTCGGCATCTTCTGGCTGCTGTTGCTGGGCGTGGCCTACCGGCGCCGCTTCAACCGCTCGTTCTGGGTCAAGCCCGTGGCATGGCTGTTCTACGGTGTCTTCGCCCTGGCCGGGCTGTGGTATGCGCCGCGCAATGTGCCGGCCAAGCTGGCCAAGTTCGAACCCGCCGCGGAAGCTCCGCGCTTGATGCAGAGGGCATATTGGTGGCAGGACGGCTGGCGCGAATTGCCGGCACGCCGCAACGATTTCGACGATGACCAACGTTGGCCGCTGGACGTGCAGGTCGCCGGGCCGCTGCCGGTGCTGCAGCAGCAACTGCAGGCCCAGGGCTGGCGGACGCAGCCGCAGGCTGGTTGGCAACAAGCCCTGCTGATGCTGGACATGAAGGCCACGCCCAACGACGTGCCGGTGCTGCCAGCCACGCTGGACACCAATGTCGAAGCGCTGTTGATGTTGCACCCCGGCAAGCGCCCGGATGAGGTGTATGCCTTGCGCCTGTGGCCATCGCCCGTGCGGCTGGAACCCGGGCAAGCGCCGGTATGGTTGGGCAGTGCGCAGACGCTGCGCTATCAGCGCCATCTGAAGTTGTTCGGCATGTGGCGCCCGCTGCGCGGGGTGGACCCGGCCCTGGATACGCTCAAGCAGTCCTTGGGTGAACTGGAAACCCAACAGCAGGTGCAGCCCGATACCGGACTGCCGGTGTTGATGATCCGCGCCGAGCAGCGCTGAGGCGCTGCAGCTCGCGGAGCGTGAGTCCGGTTCTGCTGCTGGTCCTTCAGCAACGTCATTGCCGACCATCGGTCGGCACTACATCGCAGGCTTGGCATCGACGGGAACGGCAGTTCCGCTGCCAGCTGGCAAGGCGTCTATGTCGCAGTTTGGGCCGCGCCTGCGGCGGCGGTCATAGCGGCTGTTCGGGGACGTCAGAATCCGGGATCCATTCCAGCAGGCGGTCCAGGCGCTGGCGCGGGTCGTGCTCCTGCAGCAGTGCCAGCCGTTGCTCCTCGCTCAGTGGCAGCAACTCGGCCAGCCGCCAGCCCACCCAGGCGGCCTGATCCAGCTGCGCGGGGCCCGCCGCAGCGTACTCGCCGCCGGCCTGCTCGAGGATGTGCTCCAACAAGGTCCCCAACAAACCGTGCTCGGGCTGCAGTTCATCGTCACTGTCACGCTCGCACCACTGGACATCGGCAACCACCAGGCCGTTGTCGCGCACACGCGTGCTTTGCACATGGAATCGCCGCGCGCCGCGCAAGCGCAATACCAGCACGCCGTCCGGGCCGACGTCGAAATCTTCAATGGCAGCTTCCACGCCCCAGGCTGCAGGTATGGCGGGTGCGCCGACTTCCTCGCCTTCGAGGATCAGGCACACGCCGAAGCTGCTGCCCTTGCGTCCACACTCGCGCACCAGGTCCAGATAGCGCGCCTCGAACACGCGCAGGTTCAGCGCAGCGCCTGGCAACAGGACCGAGTGCAGCGGAAAAAGCGGCAGCGTTTGCGTTGGATTCATCGGATGAAAAAACAGGCGGACCGGGAACGATGTTACCCCAGCCCGCCTGTATCGACCCGCGCGGCGATCTTCACCGCCACGCCCAGCATCAGAAGTTGTACTTCACGTGCGTGTGCAGGCGATTCATGTCGCCCTCTTCGCCGTTCTCGATACGACGCGTGGCATGGCTGAGTTCAACGCCAAGATCCAGCTTCGGGAACGGCGAGTAGATCAGGTTGGCACGCACCGACTGCGCCTTCTCGGTGACTTCATAGCCGGTAAGCGCCGCATCGTTGTCCAGCACTGCCACCGAGTAGACCAGGTTGCCGCGCAGTTTGGGCGAGAACGCGTGGCGCCAGGCGGCAAAGCCGCCGTAGCCGTCCATTGCATGCAGGCGGCCTTCTTCGTCCAGCACCGTGTCACTGCCCAGCGCAAAGCCCAGGTAGCGGCCTACGCCGCTGCCGCCGCTGACCATGTAACGCAGGTCGTCGTTTGTCCCCATGTTGAAGCGGCCCGACACACTCAGCGCCGCGCCGGTCTCGGTATCCCCGCCATAACGGAAACTGCGCAGCAGTGCCGCGGCGGTGAAATGGCCCCAATCACCGCGGGTGCCCCAGCGCGCGGTCAGGTCGGGCATGGTGTCAACGCCGCTGTTGAAGCGCGCGCCCTTGCCTGCAAACGGGGTGATGGTGGTCTGCGGGTTTTCCGCGGAGAACGACCATGCACCGCGGGTGTAACGCAGCTGCGCCTGGCGCGAGAAGATGGTGCCTTCCGATGGGCCAGTGAAATCCACCGTATCCGGCAGCGCCGCCACGTCCTGGAAATTGGACCAGGTCTGGCCGGCCAGCCAGTTGTTCCAACTGACATAGGCTTGGCGCAGGGTCAGCGCATAGGTGTTGGTGATGACTTCATTGCCGGCAAAGGCATTGCTGCCACCGCCGTACATGTCGGCCTCGATGTAGGCCTTGAGTTTATCGCCGCTATCGGTGGTGGTATCGGCGCCAAACCAGAAGCGCGAGAACTGCGCATGTACATCGGTATAGCTGGCGCTGTGGCCATTGCCATCAGCGGCTACCGGCGTGGCACTCGGGAAATAGAACAGACGCCCGGCCGAACCATCGGCCATCTCGCCATCGCTGGTATGCGTGGACATGGCGTCCAGCTTGATGAAGCCACCGAAGGAAAACTTCGTGCCTGCCATGGCATTGGGCATGGTCGTCGCTGGTGCCGCCGGTGCCCCCGCGGGGGCCACCCGGGTTGCATCCAGCGCACTGGCACTTGGCGAAGAAGATGCGGCCGCACTGGCGGATTCGCGCTGCTGGTACTGCTGCAGCGCGGCGCGCATCTGTTGCATTTCCTGCTCCAGTTGCAGCATTCGCGCTTCCATGGCCTTGGCATCCATTGCCTGCGCGAGTGCGCTCAGCGGCATTGCTGCCAAGGCCGTGCTGACGGCCAGGACCGTCAATTTCTTGTTGCTGATCATTGTTTTCCCCTCCCAGGGCAACAGAACACCGTTCCGGCCTTTCGTGGAAGGGCCGGTCAAATTGATGCCGCTTTCCAATGCGCGAAATCGTTCGTACTGATTTCCCGCCCAGATTTCAGTACGTCTATCCCACGCGAGCGGGGATCACTCTTGCCTTTGATTTTTCGGTCATATGTTGAAAATTCCGCAGCGCGAGTTGCCAACAGTGGGCCAGAGCGATCTCCACCTGCGCGTGATTGACGGGCTCAGACAAAGCGCATCGACGTGGTACCGATGCCATCGGCGCGCACCAGCACGTTGTCTCCGGCAGCAACCGCCACCGCCGCAGTGATGGCACCGGACAGGACCACGCTGCCGGCAGGCAACACCTGCCCACGTTCGGCCAACATGTTGACCAGCATCGCCACGGCTTCGGCGGGATTGCCAAGCACCGCTGCGCCCGCGCCGACCTCGACCACCTGGCCATTCTTCTCCATCACCACGCCCAAGGTCTCCAGGTCCAGCCCTGCCACCGGTGTGGGCCGCGAGCCGAGTACGTAGCGCGATGCCGAGGTGTTATCGGCAATCACGCTGGGCAGGTCGAAACGGAAATTCTCGTAGCGCGAGTCGATCAGTTCGATCGCTGGCACCACATAGTCCGTGGCGGCCAGTACCTTGGCGACATCGCAGCCCGGGCCGGCAAGTGCCTGCGCCATGACAAAGGCTATCTCGGCCTCCACCTTCGGATGGATCAGCCGCGCGGTATCGATCACCGCGCCATCGTCCACGGCATTGTCATCACCAAGGAAGCCATAGATCGGCGTACCCACGCCCATCTGCTGCATCTTGGGTTTGGAGGTCAGGCCCATTTTCATGCCGACAATGCGCACGCCTGCCGCCTGCTTCATGCCGCGCAGGCACTCCTGGATGTCATAGGCATCGCTGACATTGATCTGCGGGTGGGCGTCGGTGATCTTGGTCACCTCGCGCACTTCCTGTTCGGCGGCGAGCAGCTGCAGGGCGCAGCCTTCGATGATGGAACGGTCCAGCGTCATGCGCTCATCTCCTGCGGGTGTTCGCCGCGTGCACGCAGCATGTCCAGTGCGACATCAACAATCATGTCTTCCTGACCGCCGACCATGCGGCGCTTGCCCAGCTCCACCAGGATGTCGACGGTATTGATGCCAAAGCGGCGCGATGCGGCCTCGGCGTGGCGAAGGAAGCTTGAATACACACCGGCATAGCCCAGCGCCAGCGTTTCGCGATCGACCCGTACAGGCCGATCCTGCAGCGGACGCACGATGTCGTCGGCCGCGTCCATCAAGGTGTACAGGTCACAGCCGTGGTTCCAACCGATGCGCTCTGCCGCGGCAATGAACACTTCCAACGGTGCGTTGCCGGCACCGGCACCCATGCCCGCCAGACTGGCATCGACACGGATCGCACCGGCCTCGACCGCAGCAATGGAGTTGGCCACGCCCAGCGACAGGTTGTGATGGGCGTGAATGCCAATCTGGGTGGCCGGCTGCAGCGTTTCGCGCAGTGCGCCGACGCGCTCGCGCACATCATTCATGTTGAGCGCGCCACCGGAATCCACCACGTAGACGCACGAGGCGCCGTAGCTCTCCATCTTCTTCGCTTCCACCGCCAGCGCCGCCGGCGTGGTCATATGGCTCATCATCAGGAAGCCCACCGCATCCATGCCCAGGGCATTGGCGGCCTCGATGTGCTGGCGCGAGATGTCAGCCTCGGTGCAATGCGTGGCGACGCGGACAATGCGCGCGCCTGCGGCGTAGGCATTCTTCAGGTCGTGGACGGTGCCGATGCCCGGCAGCAGCAGCGTGGCGATCTTCGCGTGCGATACCGCACCGGCCGCCGCTTCGATCCATTCAACGTCGCTGTGTGCACCGAAGCCGTAGTTGAACGAAGAACCCTGCAGCCCATCGCCGTGCGCGACTTCGATCGAGTCGACGCGGGCCTTGTCCAGCGCAGCGGCAATCGTGCGTACCTGCTCCGCGCTGTAGCGATGACGCACGGCATGCGAGCCATCACGCAGGGTCACGTCGGAAATATAGAGCTTGTTGTCTGTCATGGTCGTTCCTCAGGCGGCAGCGCGCTTGGACAGCACCGCCGCGGCAATGCGTTCGGCGGTGGCCAGCGCGGCCGAGGTCATGATGTCGAGGTTGCCGGCATAGGCCGGCAGGTAGTGCGCGGCGCCTTCCACCTCCAGGAAAACCGAGGTCTTCAGGCCGGTGGTCGGGCCAACGCCCGGTACGTTGACCGCTTCGTCCAGGACCTCGAACTGCACCTGCTGCTTGAGCCGGTAGCCAGGCACGTAGGCCGCAACGCGCGCCACCATGTCGTTGACGGCGGCCTCGACCGCGGCGGTATCGGCCAGTTCGCTGAGCACATAGACCGTATCGCGCATCAGCAATGGCGGCTCGGCCGGGTTGAGCACGATGATGGCCTTGCCCACAGCGGCGCCACCGACGCTTTCGATGGCGCGCGAGGTGGTTTCGGTGAACTCGTCGATATTGGCGCGGGTGCCGGGTCCGGCACTCTTGCTGGAAATACTGGCGACGATCTCGGCGTACTTGACCTTGGCCACCGAGGCGACCGCCGCCACCATCGGAATGGTGGCCTGGCCACCGCAGGTGACCATGTTGACGTTTGCCGCGTCGAGGTTGGCGTCCAGATTGACGGTAGGCACGCAGTACGGACCGATCGCCGCCGGAGTCAGGTCGACCACGCGGATGCCGGGCTTGGCCTGGCGCAGCAGTGCATCATTGGCAATGTGCGCCGAGGCCGAGGTGGCGTCGAAAACGATGTCGATATCGGCAAACAATTCCGACGCGATCAGCCCGGCCACGCCGCTGGCAATGGTCGGCACGCCCATGCGCGCGGCGCGCGCCAGGCCGTCCGAGGCGGGGTCGATGCCGACCAGTGCCGCCATCTCGATGTGCTTGCCGTGGCGCAGGATCTTGATCATCAGGTCGGTGCCGATGTTGCCGGGACCGACGATGGCTGCTTTCAGGGTCATGCAGAACTCCTGTCATTCAATGTGGGGGAGGAAGCAGGCGTCATGCAAAACGGATTTCGGCACTGCCCAACGCGCCGACGCGCACGCGCATGTGGTCGCCTGCGGCAACCGGGATCAGGGGCACCAACGCACCGGACAGGATGACCTCGCCAGCCTTGAGCGGCGTGCCCAGCCGGCCCAGCGTATTGGCCAACCAGGCCACGCAATTGACTGGCGAGCCGAGTGCTGCAGCACCGGCCCCGGTGGCAACCAGTTCGCCATTCTTCTCGACCACCATGCCCAGCGTGCCCAGGTCCAGGCTCTTCGGTGGGACCCGCAGCTCGCCCAGCACGTAGGCCGCTGCCGAAGCGTTGTCGGCCACGGTATCGGTGATGCCGATACGCCAATCGCGGATGCGCGAATCAACGATCTCGAAGCACACCGACAGCGCTTCGGTCGCCGCCAGTACGTCGTGGTGGGTGATGCCAGGGCCAACCAGATCGCGCTTCAGGTGGAAGGCAATCTCGCCCTCCGCGCGTGGTGCGATCATGCCGGCCACCGGCAACACGCCGCCGTTGGCCACCTCCATGCGGTCGGTGAGGAAGCCGAAATCCGGCTGGTCCACCTTCAGCATGCGTTGCACCGCCACAGACGTCGCGCCGATCTTCTTGCCTACCACGCGCTCGCCACCGGCCAGGCGCCGTGCCAGCAAGTCGTTGGAGATCGCGTAGGCATCGGCAAGGCTCAAGCCCGGGATGCGCTCGCTCAAGGGCTCGACGGCAACGCCGCTACGCAGGGCGGCATGCAGTTCGGCGCCATGCACGGCGATGGCATCGCTGCCCAGTACCGAGGCACTCATGGCTTGCCTCCGTCTACCGGATCACTCTTGAGCACATCACCCACCGCAAAGCGTTGCGGCGGCACTTCGTTGACCATTACCCGGATCGCGCTCATCGGCGCATCCAGTTCGGCATGCGCCACCCGCGCCAGTTCGCGGATGAAGCGCTGCACTTTCTGCTCGTCGCGGCCCTGCACCAGGGTCACTTGGATGATCGGCATTTCTCTACTCCAGTATTGCAATCAGGTCAGCTCGGCGCCCTTGGTCTCGGGCAAAAACAGCAGCACGATCACCGCAGCCAAGGCGAAGAACGCTGCAGTAGCCATCAGGCCGCTGGCAACGCCATAGCGGTTGGCGAGGAAGCCGATCAGCGCAGGCGCGATCGCAGCGATGGCGCGGCCACCGTTGTAGACAAAGCCCTGCGCGGTAGCGCGCACCGTGGTCGGGAACATCTCGGCGAAGGTCGGTGCAAAACCGCTATAGAAGCCGGTGCCGAAATAAGCCACGACGATGCCGAATGCCATCAGCGCCATCGGCGACTTGATCATCACGAACACCGGCACGGTCAATGCCGAGCAGACGAAGAACAACATGAAGGCCTTCTTGCGGCCGATGGCGTCGGCGATATAGCCGAACGTGACGAAGCCCAGCGCGGCGCCGACCTGCATGATCACGATCCAGATCGTCGACTTGACCATGTCCAGGCCCGGGCCGCCGTCGGCGACCGGCGTTGCCAGGTAGGTCGGGATCCAGGTGAACAAGCCCCAATAGCCGCACATCGCAGCAGTGACGAAGGCCAGGCCGACGATCGTGTTGCGCGCATGTGAACCGAACAGCGTCCCCATGGTCTGGCCGAAGCTCAGGCGCTCGGTCTGGTTGACCCAGATTTCCGGTTCCTTGACGTGGCGGCGCACATAGAAAGCCAGCAACGCCGGCAGCAGGCCGACCATGAACACCCAGCGCCACCCCAGCGTCGGCACCACCAGCGCGGCGATGATCGCCGCAGCGGCATAGCCGGATGCGAAAGCACTCTGGATCCACGCCAGGATCTTGCCGCGGTGCTGCGCCGGCCAGCTCTCGCTGACCAGTGCCGAGCCCGCCGACCATTCACCGCCCACGCCCAGGCCGACGATGATGCGGAACAGCATCAGCTGACCCAGCGAATCGGACAGCCCGCACAGCGCGGTGCCAATCGAGTAGCAGATGATGCTGAGCATCATCGATTTGGCGCGGCCCATGCGGTCGGCCAGGTAGCCGAACACCAAGCCGCCGAATGCGGTGGCAAGCAGCGTGGCCGACATCACCATGCCTGCCTGCGACTTGTCGAAGCCCAGGTCGGCACTGACGTGCTTGAGCACCATCGCGAACAGCATCAGGTCCATCACATCCAGCATCCAGCCCAGATAGGCCGAACGGAACGTGCCCCACTGCTGTTTGCTGGCGCCCTGCCACCAGCGGCCGCCACTGACGGCGGTTACCTCTTGGATCGTTGAATCACGCTGCGCCACGGTCTTCCCCTCCGGAATCTTGGCCGAGATGAAAGTATCGGTGAACGATACCGAGACCACAAAATATCCGACTTTTCTCAAAAATGGAACATTACAATCAATTTCGTATCGATATACGATACAGACGTCGTAACCACCGCGAGATTCCGATGTCGAAACTGATCCTCCGCCTCCACGAAGACCACCTGCCGGCCGGTTGCCCGCCGGTCTACCTGCCCAGCGGCCCGCGTGCGCTCTATGTGCGCAGCGGCGGCCTGGGGGTTGAATCACCGCAGGACAGCCAAGCCCTGGACCCGGCCCAGGCGCGCGTGTCACAGGAGCCGTTGACCCTGCTCAATGGCGCCCAGGACACCGTGCTGTGGCGCTGGGATCTGACCGACAGCGCACGACCGGCAGGTGCCCTGCCCTCCGCCCCCGCCACCCGCAGCGCGCTCAAGCTGGAGGCGCCGATCGAGCTGGACGAGCGCTTTGAATGGCTGATGCGCTGCGACCGCGTGGATTTCCCCAAGGGCGGGGTCGCCCTCACCCACGTCCACCAGGGCCCCGGCATCCGCATCTGCGACTACGGCCAGATCAGCATCGAAACCCTGGGCAACAGCCACGATTACCCGCCCGGCACGGCCTGGTTCGAGCTGGGCCATGCACCGGTACTGGCCCCCACTACCGACGCCGAGGAGACCCGTTTCATCCGCTGCTTCCTGCTGCCACGCCAGCTCAAGGGCCGCAGCTCGATCCGCTATGTGCGCCCGGAAGATGCCGCCGCGCCGAAGACGCAGCAGTACAAGGTTTTCGCAGAGCGATACATCGACCTGCCATAATCGGCAAAATTCGCGTCTTTCGAGGGCGCGCCCCTGCCATGGAAATCGCCGACAGGTACCCGATGCCCCGCAACGTTGCCAGTGACAAACAGGAAGTGCGTGCCGCCAGCGGCACGGTGGAAACCCAGGAAGAAGGCACCGAGCACGGCCTGCCCACCGCCATCGTTTCGTTGAAGGTGATCGAAGCCTTGGCCGCTGCACCAACCGGGCTGGGCGTCACCCGCCTGGCCCAGGTACTGGGCATGCCCAAGGCACGCGTGCACCGCCACCTGAGCGTGCTGCGCGAGCATGGTTACGTCGATCAGGATCCGGACAACAACCAGTACCGTGTCGGCTGGCAGATGTTCCTGCTGGGCCGTGCCTGCAGCAGCCGTTTTGACGTGATGGGGCTGGCCAAGCCGATGCTTGAACAGCTGCGCGACGAAGTCGGGCAGACGGTGGTGATTTCCACCTTCTCCGACAACGAAGTGGTGGTGCTGGACCTGCTGCGCGGCACCGCACCGGTGGAAATCAGCCTGCGTCCGGGCACGCGCTTCCATCACAACAGCGTGGCGCAGGGCAAGATCGCCCTGGCCTACGGCCCTGAAAAACTGCGCCGCGCCTATCTGACCCAGACCTTGCCGGCCAGTACGCCGCGCACGATCGTCGATCCGGACCGGCTGGCCGCGGAGATTGCGCTGGTCCGCAAGCGCGGCTGGGCCGATGCGCCCGAAGAACTCTATATCGGCATCAACGCGCTGGCAGCACCGTTGCTGCAGGGCGATGGCGAGCTGTTCGGTACGTTGGCGATCGTGGGTTCGATCCACTACCTGCCAAGTACGCCGGACCCCGCGCATGTGCAGGCCTTGCTGAGCGCATCGGTGCAGATCTCGGCGCTGATGGGATACATCGCCAAACCTTCGCGCTAACCAACGCGCACCGCCAAACACCGTCGCCTAGGTAAGCGCAGCGCACCCGGGGCCTTGGCGAAGATCATCGCAGTGTGCGTAGAACGCTGTTGACCAGCGCCCTACCCGGTTGCGGCAAGTCCCCGGGGCGCCGTGCTGACCCGGGTTACCTCGCTGGCTTCGCGGTTTACGCCTGGCTTAACGGGATGACTGCAACTGCGCCAGGAACCGGCGCGGCGCCCCATCGAAGCCACCATTGGACATGAACACGACGTGGTCGCCCGCACGCGCCACCTGGCCCAACTGGACCAGCAAAGCGTCGGTATCGGCCACCGCCTGAGCATCGCCGCGCACTGCGTCGATCACCTTGGCAGCATCCCAGGGCAGCTCCGGTCGTGCCAGGAACACCACCGCATCGGCAACATCCAAAGACGGCGCCAAAGCGTCGGCATGCGCGCCAAGGCGCATTGAATTGCTGCGCGGCTCCATCGCCACCACGATGCGCGCGTCGCCTACCTTGGCGCGCAGCCCTTCCAGCGTGGTGTGGATCGCGGTCGGGTGATGGGCGAAATCGTCATAGATGGTCACATCCCGCGCCTGCCCGATCACTTCCATGCGCCGCTTGACGCTGTGGAAGCCAGCCAAGGCCGGTGCAACCTGTGCCGGATCGACCCCCACCGCATGTGCGGCAGCCAGCGCCGCCAACCCATTGAGCACATTGTGACGGCCCAGCAACGACCATTCCACCGTCGCCACTTCCGCACCGCGGTACAGGACCGCAAACGCACTGCCGTCCTGGTTGATCAACCGCGCGCTCCACTCCAGCGCCGGATCAAGGCCAAAGCGCTCTACCGGTGTCCAGCAGCCCATCGCCAACACCTCGGCAAGGTGCTTGTCCTCTCCATTGACGATCAGCCGGCCACGACCCGGCACGGTGCGCACAAGATGATGGAACTGGCGCTGGATCGCCGCCACATCCGGGAAGATATCGGCGTGGTCGAACTCAAGGTTGTTGAGGATGGCCACCAGCGGCCGGTAATGGACAAATTTGCTGCGCTTGTCGAAGAACGCGGTGTCGTATTCGTCGGCTTCAACAACAAAAAGCGGACGATCCGAAAGGATCGACGCGTCCTCCCCTTCTCCCTCCGGGGGAAGCTGCCCCGAAGGGGCGGATGGGGGTCGGGCTGCACCAGCACCCCCAACCATCGAACGCCCCAACCGCGCTGACACACCGAAGTCCTCGGCCACGCCACCAATCAGGAAGCCCGGCTCACGACCAGCCGCTTGCAGCAGATACGCCAGGATGGTGGTCGTCGTGGTCTTGCCGTGGGTACCGGCCACGGCCAGCGTGTCGCGGCCAGGCAGCACCTGCTCGGACAGCCATTGCGCACCGGAGGTATAGCGACGGCCCGAATCCAGCACCGCCTCCACCGCCGGGTTGCCGCGCGAGAGCGCATTGCCGACCACCACTTCGTCGCAATCAGCGCTGATATTGCCGGGCAGATAGCCCTGCGACAGGGTGATGCCCAGCGTTTCGAGCTGGGTGGACATCGGCGGATAGACCGCTTGATCGCTGCCTTCGACCTGATGACCGAGTTCGCGGGCCAAGGCGGCAACGCCGCCCATGAAAGTGCCGGCAATGCCGAGAATATGGATCTTGCTCATCCGAAGATTGTCGCCGATGCGCGTAGTTAAGGGGTAAGCCCGGTTTCGTGTAGGTGTACCCCCAATTGGTGTAGGGGATTCCCCGATACCGTCACAGTTGTTTCACAGGGAAAATGCGTGACGCCAGCCTCAGTATCCCTCAGGTCCTACTCCCCAAGAGGCCATCCCCAGGGAGCTCATGCTGATGGGGCCGTGAGCACGCCCTTTGCTGGCTTTTACAAGCGAAACGCCCGGATCCAGTGCATGGATCCGGGCGTTTCCGTATGCGCGTTTGCCGCAGCAGCGGCACGCGGGCGGCTGCAGCGGTTGCCCGCCGCAGCCCCACGTCATCAGCGCTTGATCGCCGCCAGGATGCGGGTCAGCACTTCGTCCAGCGCGCCAACACCGTCAACCCGCGCCAAGGTGCCCTTGGCCGCGTAGAAGTCGATCACCGGGGCGGTGGAATCGTTGTAGACCTGCAGGCGCTGACGCACCGATTCCGGGTTGTCATCGGCACGGCCCTGCTCCTTGGCACGGCCGGCAATGCGCTCGACCAGCAGTTCGGTCGGCACGTCCAGCTGCACGATGGCGTCCAGCGGCTGGTTCAGCTTGGCCAACAGTTCGCCCAGCGCATTGGCCTGGGCCACGTTGCGCGGGTAACCGTCCAGGATGAAGCCCTTGGCGGTATCGGCCTGGGACAGGCGCGATTCCAGCATGCCCAGCAGGATGTCGTCGGACACCAGGTTGCCGGCATCCATGACCGCCTTGGCCTGCTTGCCCAGCTCGGTGCCGGCGGCCACTTCGGCGCGCAGAAGATCACCGGTGGAAATGTGCGGAACCTGCAGTTGTTCCTTCAGGCTCGTTGCCTGCGTGCCCTTGCCCGAACCGGGCGGTCCCAACAGAACCAATCGCATTCCTGACTCCCATATGTTTTGAGGAAACGGGACGGACAGCGGCGTTAGACTCATGGGCCGATTCACGCTGCACCGCAATATGTGCAGCTTACCGCATCCGGCCAATGTCCCGGAATGTCCCCCGATCTGGAGAGTATTGCCCATGTCCCAAGGCACCTTGCTGTATGCGCAGTCCGGCGGCGTCACCGCCGTCATCAACGCCACCGCCTCGGCCGTCATCGCCGAAGCAAGGTCGAAGAAAATCAAGGTGTTGGCTGCACGCAACGGTATCCTCGGCGCGCTGCGCGAAGACTTGATCGACACCTCGAAGGAGTCGGCCGCCAACATCGCCGCGCTCGCCCATACGCCGGGCGGCGCGTTCGGCTCGTGCCGCTACAAGCTCAAGTCGCTGGAAGCCGACCGCGCCAAATACGAGCGCCTGCTGGAGGTCTTCAAGGCACATGACGTGCGCTGGTTCCTCTACAACGGCGGCAATGATTCGGCCGATACCGCGCTGAAAGTCTCGCAGCTGGCCAAGGAATACGGCTATCCGCTGACCTGCGTGGGCGTGCCCAAGACCATCGACAACGACCTGGCGGTGACCGATACCTGCCCTGGCTTCGGCTCGGCCGCCAAGTACACCGCCGTGTCGGTGCGCGAGGCCGCGCTGGATGTGGCGGCGATGGCCGAAACCTCCACCCGCGTTTTCATCTACGAAGCGATGGGCCGCCACGCCGGTTGGCTGGCGGCGGCCGCCGGCCTGGCTGGCGAAAACCCCAACGAGGCACCGCAGATCATCCTGCTGCCCGAACGCGCCTATGACGAGCCGGTCTTCCTGGCCAAGGTGAAGCAGGTGGTGGAGAAGGTCGGCTTCTGCGTGGTGGTGGCCAGCGAAGGCATCCACACCGCCGACGGCCAGTTCGTCGCCGATGCCGGCGGGGTCAAGGATTCCTTCGGCCATACCCAGCTCGGCGGCGTGGCCTCCTACCTGGCCGGCAAGGTCAAGGCCGAACTCGGCTACAAGGTGCATTGGACGCTGCCCGACTACCTGCAGCGCTCGGCACGTCACATTGCATCAAAGACCGACTGGGAACAGGCACAGGCGGTGGGCAAGGCGGCAGTGCAGTTCGCGCTGAAGGGGCACAACTCGGTGATGCCGGTGATCGTGCGCAGCTCGGATGTGCCCTATCGCTGGAAGATCGAGGCCGCGCCGTTGTCCAAGGTTGCCAACCACGAGAAGAAGATGCCGGCCGGCTTCATCCGCAAGGATGGCTTCGGCATCACCGAGAAGGCACGTCGCTACCTGCAGCCGCTGATCCGCGGTGAAGCACCGTTGCCGTATGGCCGCGATGGCCTGCCCAAGTACGTGAGCCTGAAGAACGTACCGGTGGCAAAGAAGCTGGCCGCTTGGGAAGGCTGATGCCACGTCGTTGCGGTGGCGTTGCGGCGGCCAGCCCGCCCATCGCCATTGCCATCACTGCGAAGGCGATGCAATGCGTCGCCTTGCTGCTGTGCATGGCGTGTGCGCCCTTGGCCAACGCCTATACACCGCAGGAGGGCGACATCGTCTTCCACACCTCCACCTCCAGCCAGAGCGCGGCGGTGCAGGCGGCCACGCGTTCGCGCTACAGCCACATGGGGGTGGTGCTGTTGCGCAGTGGCCGCCCCTACGTGCTGGAAGCCGTGCAACCGGTGCGCTACACACCCTTGCAGACATGGTTGGATCGCGGCCTGCAGGGCCGGTATGTGATCAAGCGCCCCGCCACCCCGCTCACGCCGGCAACCAAGGCGCGGCTGCATGCTGCGGCCAGCACCTATATCGGACGTCCCTACGACCTGACCTTTGAATGGTCGAACCAGCGCATCTACTGCTCGGAACTGGTGTGGAAGCTGTACCGCGACGCGGCCGCGATCGAACTGGCGCCGCTCGCACGGCTGGATAGCTTCGACCTGCGGGCACCGGTGGTCCGCAGCAAGCTGCGTGAGCGTTATGGCACTGACATCCCGCTATCGGAACCGGTGATTTCGCCCGCGGCCATTTTTGCCTCGCCCTTGCTGGTAACCGTTGATCAACGCTGAGCTGAAAGACGCCTGCCAGCAAATTGGACGTGCAGCAACATAGCCAAGGCAATGTAGTGCCGCGCCATGCTCGGCAGAGGCGTTCCCGGCAATGCCCCAGCGCAAGATGACTGCGCTCTACACGTTTGGCCCGCTACGCGGGCAATGACTTCAGGTAGTGCTCTACCGGATGGGCAAAGCGAGCAGCTTCACCGACACACCGTCCCCTGCAAGGCCACTTTCGCCGAATACGCCGGCAACGCTGCAAGCCGCCCTGCCGCCGCCTGCGCCTTGGCGTCTTCAAGATAGACACGGTTCTGGCCCTGTCCGTCCAGTGCTACCTGCTGCCCAGCCGGCTTGCGCCACACTTCAACTACCGCCTGCTGCGAACTGCAGCTCGCCGACGGAATGCGAACCACTTCATTGAGCTTCCAGCCTGCCGCTTCGCTGGGTGTGACCTTGCTTGCGTCCAGGAACACGGCGCGCGGCTGACACTGCGGGTTGGTGCGCACCAATTGCATGTCATACGGCTGCGCTGCCGTACCGGTGAAGCGGCCTTCGATACGGGTACAGGCTTCGGGAATCTGTCGCACGGTATGCACGCTGCCCGTCGCCTGTGCGGCGGGCGCTGGTCGCTCGATCTCGGCTTTGGGTGCTGCTGCGGCGCACAGCGGCAACAGCGCCAGCAACATCAGTGGGGCGGTGGCTTTCATCGGGCAACTCCTGGTGACAGAGCCCGCACGTTGCCACTGTCGTGCTGAACGGGTGGGCAAACAGGAAGATGGCTGGCGGTGGAGACAGCTGGCAGTCATACTCGGCCCGCTCCAGGAGTGTTTGAACACAGCGACACGTACCACAGCCGTTCGCGGCCCCGGGTCTGTTCCAGTGATTCGATCTACCCGGCGTGTCCCCCGCTTCAGCCATTCGCTGGTTGGCATCCACCAACGTTGGGAGGGGTCATGCTCGAACAGTACGGTCTTGTGCTCGCTTTGGTTTGCGCCGTCGTGGCAATCGTCTACGGCATCATCTCGGCCCAATGGGTCCTGCGACAACCTGCCGGCAATGCCCGCATGCAGGAAATCGCCTCCGCCATCCAGGAAGGCGCCCGCGCCTATCTCAACCGGCAATACCTGACCATCGCCATTGCCGGCGTGGTGCTGTTCGTCCTGGTCGGCTTTTTCCTCAGTTGGTACACCGCGATCGGCTTCGCCGTGGGCGCGGTGCTTTCCGGTGCCGCCGGTTACATCGGCATGAACGTGTCCGTGCGTGCCAACGTGCGCACCGCCGAAGCCGCACGCAACGGCATCAGCGCTGCAATGGATGTGGCGTTCCGCGGCGGCGCGATCACCGGCATGCTGGTGGTGGGATTGGGCCTGTTGGGCGTGGCCGGTTACTACTTGATCTTGCAGCGGCTGGGCCTGAGCCAGACTGAAAACCTGCATGCACTGGTGGGGCTGGCCTTCGGCAGTTCGCTGATCTCGATCTTTGCCCGGCTTGGCGGCGGCATCTTCACCAAGGGTGCGGACGTGGGGGCGGACCTGGTCGGCAAGGTGGAAGCCGGCATTCCCGAGGATGACCCGCGCAACCCGGCGGTGATTGCCGACAACGTCGGTGACAACGTCGGTGATTGCGCCGGCATGGCCGCCGATCTGTTCGAGACCTACGCGGTCACGGTGATCGCCACCATGTTGCTGGGCGGCTTGATGATGGATGAGGCAGGACGCAATGCGGTGCTGTTCCCGCTGGTGTTGGGTGGCGTGTCCATCATTGCCTCGATCATCGGCGCGTTCTTCGTCAAGGTGAAGGCCGGCGGCTCGATCATGGGGGCGCTGTACAAGGGCGTCATTGTCTCCGCCGTGCTGGCCGCCATCGCCTTCTGGCCGGTAACCACGCAGCTGATGGCCGACTCGCATTACGGCGCGACCAATCTTTACCTGTGCGCCTTGATCGGCCTGGTACTGACCGGACTGATCGTCTGGATCACCGAGTACTACACCGGCACCCAGTACAAGCCGGTGCAGCACGTGGCACAGGCGTCCACCACCGGGCACGGCACCAACATCATTGCCGGCCTGGGTGTGTCGATGAAGTCGACCGCATTGCCGGTGGTTGCGGTGTGTGCGGCGATCTGGGGCGCGTTCCACTTTGGTGGCTTGTACGGCATCGCCATCGCCGCCACTGCAATGCTGTCCATGGCCGGCATGATCGTCGCGCTGGATGCCTATGGCCCGATCACCGACAACGCTGGCGGCATCGCCGAGATGGCCGAGCTGCCTTCGGACATACGTGACATCACCGATCCGCTGGATGCGGTGGGCAATACCACCAAGGCGGTGACCAAGGGCTATGCGATCGGCTCGGCGGCGTTGGCCGCGTTGGTGTTGTTTGCCGACTACACGCACAACCTGCAGGCCGCACATCCAGGCGAAGTGTTTACCTTCGATCTGTCCGACCACACGGTGATCATCGGCCTGCTGATCGGCGGCCTGATCCCCTACCTGTTCGGTGCGATGGCGATGGAAGCCGTGGGCCGTGCCGCCGGTGCGGTGGTGGAAGAAGTACGCCGCCAGTTCCGCGACATCCCCGGCATCATGCAAGGCACCGGCAAGCCGCAGTACGACAAGGCGGTGGACATGCTGACCCGCTCGGCGATCAAGGAAATGATCGTGCCTTCGCTGCTGCCGGTTGCGGTGCCGGTTGTGGTTGGCCTGCTGCTGGGCCCCAAGGCGCTGGGCGGCTTGTTGATCGGCACCATTGTCACCGGCCTGTTCGTGGCAATTTCGATGACCACCGGCGGCGGCGCGTGGGACAACGCCAAGAAGTACATCGAGGACGGCCACTTCGGCGGCAAGGGCAGCGAGGCACACAAGGCCGCGGTGACCGGCGACACGGTGGGCGACCCGTACAAGGACACCGCCGGGCCGGCCATCAACCCCTTGATCAAGATCATCAATATCGTGGCGTTGCTGCTGGTGCCATTGCTGTAATCCAAGCCGACTGCGCGCGGCACCTTCGCCCTTCCCCTACCTGCGGGGGGAGGGAAAGGGATGGGGGGCGCCGCAGGCGCAGATCAAGAGCATCAATATCGTGGCGTTGCTGCTGGTGCCATTGCGCTGAGCGGAAGGCCGGCGCGCGTCGCGCTTGCCTCCCCTTTCCCCTCTCCCCAACCCCTCTCCCGCAAGGGGAGAGGGGCTTTGCACTGCGGGCTGCCGCAAGGGGAGAGGGGCTTTGCACTGCGGGCTGCCACAAGGGGAGAGGGGCTTTGCGCTGCGGGCTGCCGCAAGGGGAAGAACGGCTTTTGAGCTGCAATTGCAGAAGCCTGCTCTTTGCGGGAATCAGCAGCAGGCACCCAGAAATCAGCCCAACCAATTGTTTCAATTGAATAAATAGAACATCAAGCGCACCTGAACCTGGACCTCGTTCAGTCGCCTTGATGCGGCGCAATAAACCGACGCGTAGAATGGCTGTTTTCCCCAAACACTACGATTCGGAGTCAGCGCAATGGGCCTGAAACTGGTCTCGCCGGGCAAGAACCCGCCGGAAGAAATCAACGTCATCGTCGAGATCCCGAAGGATTCGGAGCCGGTGAAGTACGAAATGGACAAGGAAAGCGGCGCGATCTTCGTCGACCGCATCCTCTCCACCCCGATGCGCTACCCCTGCAACTACGGCTTCGTGCCGCAGACCCTGTGCGGCGACGGTGACCCGGCTGACGTGCTGGTGGTCCTGCCGCTGCCGCTGGTCCCCGGTTCGGTGGTGCGTTGCCGTCCGGTCGGCGTGCTGAAGATGAGTGACGAGGCCGGCAGCGACGAAAAGATCCTGGCCGTGCCGGTTGCCAAGATCTTCAATGGCTATGCCCACGTTGAGGATATCAACCAGGTGTCCAGCCATTGGCTGGAGCGCATTGGCCACTTCTTCGAGCACTACAAGGACCTGGAAAAAGGCAAGTGGGTCAAGATCGAGGGCTGGGGCAACGCCGCCGAAGCCAAGCAGATCCTGATCGACGCGCACAAGACCTACCTTGCCAAGCAGGAAGAAGAGGTCTGATCCAGCCCCCCGGGGCGCTGTAACAGACGTCAGCAGCAGCGACAGACATCACGTTTCGCCGGTGCGGCGCATGACCGGTTTACAGCGATTGGATACATTGACAGGCCGGTTACCCGGCCTGTTTTTGTTTGGGGTTGTGGGTTTTTTCTAGGGGAAGTGTCTTGCGAATCCTGTTAGTCGGCGGCGAAGCCGAGCTGTCTGCCGAACTGCTTGAATACATCGGCGATCTGGGTGATGACTGGGAAGTGCAGTCGGTGCCGGACGGCAGTGCGGCCATCGTGGCCGTGGCCTCCGCCACCATCGATGCCATCATCGTCGCGCCGTTGTTGCCGGACCTGGCCCCGGCCACCCTGCTCGGCCAGATCCGCACCCTGCGCCCTGAAACCATCCGTATTGCCTTGATCGATGGCGACAACCCGCAGCGCGCGCCGTCGGCACGCATCATCGGCGTTGCCCACCGCTTCCTGCCATTGCCACTGGCGCCGGAAGTGCTGCTCGAAGCCCTGACCAGCCTGGAAGAACTGCGGGAGCTGCTGGACAGCCCGCGCCTGCGCCAGGCCATCGGCCGCATCGAGAAGCTGCCCTCCCCGCCGCATCTCTACCTGAGCCTGATGCACGCCCTGGAGGAGGATGAGGAAAGCAACGCGGCTGAAATCGCCAAGCTGGTGGCAGCCGATCCGGCCATCGCGGCCAAGGTCCTGCAGCTGTCCAACTCGGCGTTCTTCAACAATGGCCGTGCGATCTCCGACCTGCGCGGCGCGGTCACCCGGCTGGGCCTGTCGACCCTGCGCGACCTGGTGCTGGCCAGCGAAGTGTTCGCCCTGCCCGGCATGTCCGGCCCTGAGCGCAACGCATTGCAGTCACGCGCCTTGATGGCCTCGCGGCTGGCAGCAAAGATCCTGCCCGCCTCCAGCGCCGAGCTGGGCGCTACTGCCGCACTGCTCGCCGATATCGGCCTGCTGCTGCCGGGCGTGCGCGACGAGCGTGAGCCCGCCGATGCGGAAGACCCGCGCCCCGGCCACGCCGAGGCTGGCGCTTACCTGCTGGGCTTGTGGGGCCTGCCGATGCCGATCATCGAGGCAGTTGCGTTCCAGTTGCAGCCTGCACGTTCCAATGTACGCAGCTTCTGGGTTGCCGGTGCCGTGCATGTGGCAACCGCGCTGGCATCCGGACGCGAAGTCGATGAGCAGTACCTGGCCAGTGTCCACATGCTGCCCAAGCTCGAACAGTGGCGCGAGATGGCGGAAAACCTGCTGGGAATCAGCGTCGAAGCCTGATCCCGGCAAGCCCGCACTGCATACGACAACGGCCGCTTCTGCGGCCGTTGTCGTATCTGCATGCCGGCAGTCTGACGCAACAAGCAGTTGCTTGAACGCAATTGCCAGCCTCAACAGAAAAGGGGTGGGCCATACGGCCCACCCCTTCGTACTGCGTCACAGTGCTTCGATGGATCAGAAGCGCTGGGTGTACTTCAGGTACACATAGCGGCCGATATCGAAACCGCCGTAGTAGGCGTAATCGCTGTTCGGAGCCGAATACTGCAGTGCACCGCGGTGGTTGAACAGGTTGTTCGCACCAACGGCAATGGTTGCATCCCACGGAGCCTTGTAGCTGACCTGCAGGTCATGGAAGGTGTTCGAACCGGTGCTACGCAGCGGTGCCCACTCGCCATTCTGGTAACGGTCCGCCAGATCACACCAGCCGTCCGCCGTCGAGATGCAGTCTTCCTTCATGCCCGAGTAGTAACGCGCGGTGTAGTTGACACCCCAATCGCCCTTCTCCCAGTTCACGCCCAGGTTCGAGCGCACGCGGAAGATACCCGGGGAGCCGACATAACCGCTGGTGATGGTCTCACCGGCTGCGTTCTCACCCTGCTCGTCGTACTTGGCGGTGTAGGTGGTCTGCCAATCCAGGCTGATCTGGCCGATAGCCAGTTCCGGCAGACGGTACTTCACGCCCAGGTCGTAACCTTCGGTTTCCATCTGGCCCAGGTTGGCCAGACCGTAGAACAGCTGGGTGATGTGGCCGTCGTCAGCGCGCACGATGCCTTCGCAACGCGCAGCGTTGCCCAGCACGTAGCAGTCACGCAGGATGCGATCAACGCTGTCGGCGATGATCATGTCCTTGATCTGGTAGTTGAACCAGTCAAGCGAGATGTCCAGGCCCTGCACCCAGCGCGGGCTCCACACCAGACCAACGGTCTTGCTCTTGGAGGTTTCCGGCAGCAGGTTCGGGTTGGAACCCGAAATGAACTGGTCCGGGGTGGCGCACGGCCAGGTGGTGCACGGCTCCAGGCCCTGACCCAGCTGGACATAGTTCGGCGCCACGCCAGCGTTGGTGCAGGCTGCGCTGCCGGCGATCGAACCCGGGACGCCCACCGAGCACGGATCGGTGTACTTCTCGAAGCTCGAACCGGTGCCGCCGTACAGGTTGTCCACGGACGGAGCGCGGAAGCCTTCAGCGTAGGTGCCGCGGACAAGCAGCTCATCCAGCGGACGCCAGGTGATGCCGAACTTGCCGTTCACGGTGTCGCCGAAGTTGCTGTAGTCCGAGTAACGGCCAGCAACATTGACGGTCAGTTCCTTGGCGAAAGCCATGTCGGCCAGCACCGGGATGTTCAGTTCGAGGTAAACCTCGTCCAGATCATACTTGCCGTTGGTGGTGGTCTGCGCCAGGCCGGTGTACTCACCCGACTGCATGAAAGCGTCCGGCACGAAGCGGCCTTCCTCTTCACGGTGTTCCACGCCGATGGCAAAGCCCAGATCGCCCGCCGGCAGGGTCACGATGGAACCGGACAGGTCAGCGGTGAACGAGGTGGTCTTGGTCACGCCGGTGGTGGTGAAGGACGGGAACAGGAAGTTCTGCAGGTCCTTGTTGTCCAGCGAACCCGGGCCAGCGACGCCAGCCGGCAGCAGCGGGTTCCAGGCGTAGCAGCCGTCGATGGTGTTGGCTGCGGTACCGCAGCGGGCAACACCGTCGGCATCGATGTACGACTGGCCCAGGGCCTGACGTGCAGCGATCAGGCTCATATCACCATGGTTGGTCTTGGTCGACTCGTTGCGGTTGAACAGTGCACCCACGTTCCAGTCGAACGACTTGCCGGCGAACTCGAAGAAGCCGCTGACGGTCGGCGCAAAGCGCAGGGTCTTCAGCTTGCTTTCGGTGGTACGCGGCATTTCCCACAGACGACGGCGGAATTCGACATCCTGACCAATCGGGTTGAACGCGCTGTTGCCTGCCAGCGGGGTACCGAAAGCCTGGGACTGGTACGGGTAGCCGGCGATCTGCTGATCGGTGGTGCGCTCGTTGTACAGGATGTCTGCATTGAACGAGATGCTGTCGGTGAAATCGTAGTTGGCGTTGACATACACCGACTTACGCTCGATACCGGTCTGCAGCATCATCTGCTGGTTCGAATTGGCGAACTGGGAACCGGTGATCGGAGCATAGTCGTTCGGGTTCTTCGGATCGCCGCCCGGACGCAGGGTCGACCAGATCGGGTTCTCTTCGCCTTCCTGCTTGATGCAGTCGTTGAACACGCGCGGGTCGCACCACGAGCCGTTCTGGCTCAGGGCACTCCAGTCAGCGGTGGTCGAGTTCGGGCCCTTGGCACCGTCCTTCGAGAACCAACGGTCCTTGGCCATCACCGGATCCTGCTTGGAATACTCGGCAGACAGGGTGATACCACCACGCTCGCCTTCCGAGCCCATGGTGAAGGAGTACTGGTTGGTTTCGCCGTCGCCTTCGCCGTACTGGCCGAGGTAGACCTGGGCTTCAGCGCCGTCGAAACGCTTGCGGGTGATCACGTTGACCACGCCGGCGATGGCGTCCGAACCGTAGATGGCCGAAGCGCCGTCCTTCAGGACTTCGATACGCTCGATGGCCGACATCGGGATCTGGCTCAGATCCTGGTAGCCGCCCGAGGTAGCGCCCAGGCGCTTGCCGTTCATCAGCACCAGGGTGCGGGTTGCGCCCAGGTTGCGGATGTCGATGTAGTAACCACCCACGTTCTCGCCCGAAGCCAGGGCTTCCGAACGCGAGATCGCCGGGGAACCGGCAGAGGTCATGTTCTGCAGCACGTCGGCGACCGAGGTGAAGCCCTGCTTTTCCAGGTTCTCACGGCTCAGGGTCAGGATCGGCTGCTGGGTTTCCATGTTGGCGCCGCGGATACGCGAGCCAGTGACTTCCAGACGGTCCAGGGTGGTCGCACCGGCAGCGGCGTCCTGCGCCGAAGCAAATGCCGGGGTCAAGGCAATGGCAATGCCGGCCGGGAGCAATCCCAACCGCACTGCGGAATTACGAACTTTCATCAATCTCTCCAAAGAGCTAAACAACGACAAAGTTAGCGGTGTGTTAAACACCCCTGAACGTTACGATTGCGCCGCCTTAATTGTTTTGCGCGAAACGTTCTTAGGCTTTGCCGAGTCTGGCGTCAGCGATTCAGGTAGCTCGCGATAGCGCGTTGCCGACGTACCAAAACGGGCGCGAAACGCGCGCGCAAAGCTGCAGCAGTTGTCAAAACCACTGGCAGAGGCGACTTCGCCGATCATCATGTCGGTATCACGCAGCAGCATCGCCGCACGCTCCAGGCGCAGGCGTGCCGAAAGCGATTGCGGGCTTTCCTCGTAAAGACTCTGGAAGGTCTTGGACAGATACCAGCTGGAGAAATTGGTCAGCTCGGCAAGTTCGCCAATACGCACGACGCGATGACTGTTGCCCTCCAGGTACATGCGCGCACGCTGCATGCGGCCGAACACTTGGCGCTTGCGGATGCGTGAACGCCCCGGGCAGCGCTGCAGGCTGCCGGACATTTCACGCTGCAGCGAGGCCAAGTGCAGCAACAAGGGACGCAGCTGATGAATGGTGCTGCCGGGCTCCTGCGCATCCCGCCACAGGCGCAGGGCAAGCCGGGCCTCGGCCAGGCTCATGCGACCGCGGCCGGTGAAGACACTGCAGTCCAGCGTGCCGAGCATGCGCAAGGCATCGGCGTCGAGAGCGACGCCCACGCACAGCCCATCACGGCCTGCCTGGATCAGCGGCCGCGATTCCTTCTCGAATGCAATCCACTCGCGCTGGCGCAGGCGGAACTTGCCTTCCTTGGACTCGACCCAGGCACTGCCACGCAACTGCAGCCAGATCGTGAACACCGTTCCCGACGTCTGCAGGCTGCCCAACCGCGCCACGCCGACACATGCCGGCCGAGGGCCCTCTTCTGCCTTCTCGAACGAAACCGACTGCCCACGATCAACCCAGGAAACCTGCCGCATGCCACTCACCATCATTTGCCTTCAATGGCCGATGGTTTTGCCAACTCTGGCGAACACGGTCAGGAAAGTCTGACGAGATTGCGACGAATTCTTACCGAGCCCCGGCCGAAAAACTTACGAAAGCATTTTTCCCAACCAGGGCAACCACTTGGCGAACCCTAGCAGTCGCCTCGGTGCACGCGCCGGGATACGCATCACCCCGATATCGCCACCGTCGGCCACCACCAGGGCGACGTAAGCCGCGTCCCCCGCAGGCGCCAGACTGAAGCCATTGCCGGAATTGAAACGTACCTCGTCCAGGCATTGGCTGGCGCCGTCGCCATCGATGGAACTGAGCTGGCTGGCGCAGTCATGGCCGATATGCAGGTATTCCACTGCACCATTGGCCGCCACCGCCCAACTGCGATAACGCCAACGGCTGGGTACCTCGGCCTGCACTGGCTTGACGCTTTCCGGCGTCAAATCCGGCGCGACCTGCCACAGCCCGCCGCTGGCCAGACGGGTGAAAAGCAATCTGTTACCCGCCGCATCAAAGCGCACCTGGGAGGCGCCCTCCAACGAGGCCATGCGTTTCCAGGGTGTCTGGCCGCGATCAAACAGCGTCAGCTGCATCCGTTGCTGCTCATCGCGCTCGATCACCCACAACAGCTGCGGTTGCGGGCCGTAAACCGCCTGCAAAGGCTCGTGCACCGGCACTGGCAGGCGCTTCCAATGCCCTTCTTCCGGCACGACTTCATAGATTCCCGGCACGCCATCGGCATCCCGCCCCGTCACCAGCAAGCTGTGCGAATCGGCCGACCAGGTCATCGGCTGGCGCGCCTCCGGGCGCAGCCCGTCAATCATCTGCAGTGAATCCGGCTCCCCCACCCGCCCCCACCACAGTGCAAAGGTGCCGGAACGGTCGGACGTGAAGGCCAATTGCCGACCATCGGCCGCGATCATCGGCTGCCCATCGCGTGCCGACGAGGCAAACAGTGATTGCGGCTTGGCCGCCGGGGTGCCAAGCGGCATCTTGAACAACCTCACCTGCGGCTGGTCGCGGGTAAACGCAAGATTGCCCCCGTGCCGTGATGCTGCCGGTTGCTGTGCATCGTCCAGCCCCATGTCACGCAGTGTCCTGGTAGACACATCCAGCTGGTAAAGGCGCGACTCGCTATCCACCCGCCGGCCGAACACCATTTCGCCCGGCCCCAACCAGGTCCATCCGCGTATTTCAGCGGCATCATCGGTCAAACGGCGTGCATTGCTGCCATCGGCATCCATCACCCACATGTCACCGACCTGGGGATTGCGCACAAAACCGATGTGCTTGCCGTCCAGGGAGTAGCGCGGCGCGTAGTCGAAGTCGTCGCTGTTTCTTTCGTAGGACAGCGCCGACCAGCGCCCGGAATCCAACGCCAGCAGGCGGATGCCCGGGCTGGCGTAGCGTCCGGTCATCGAGCCGAACACCAGACTGCGCCCATCGGCCGACCAATCGAAGCTCAGCATGTCGGTGCCATCGCAGCGCGCAGCGCGGCGCAGGTTGCTGCCGGTGGCCGACACCAGCAGCACTTCGCAGGTACCACCAGGATGGAAGCGGGCGAAAGCAATCTGGCGGCCATTGGGCGACCACGCGGGGAATCGATCCGACGCCCCATCCGGTGGCTGCAGCAACTGGGTTGCGGTGGCAGTGCCCGTGCTCTGGACCCATAGCGAAGATCGGGTTTCGTTCTCCCGCGCAAATACCACCAGCGCACCATCCGGCGACAGGCTGGGCTGGGTTTCGTAGGCAGCGGTGGAGGTGATCAATCGATACGGCCGCTGCGGGCTGCCCAGCACCCTGGATCCGGCCACGGTGGTGTCGCTGCGGCCAGCCATGACGGCCTCGCCAGAGGAACGCTGCCAAAGCAACGCGCCCAGCAGCAGGGTACTGGCAAGCAAGCCCAGGCCAATCGCCCACAACACATACCGCCGCAGACGCCGCTGCGTGTGCCGCGTCTTGCCTGCCGCTGGCGCTGGCAACGCAGCTGGGCGCGGCACATCTGTGTCTTGCTGCGATGGTGGATCCTGCTCCCACGCCACGGGCACCAACAGGCGATAACCGGTCTTGGCGATGGTCTCTATATAAGGTGTCGTTCCAGCGCCAACGGAGAACGCCTTTCGCAACTGCGTGACCGCCTGGGTCAGCACATCATTGGTCGGCAAGGTGTCCGGCCATACTTCCGCAAACAGCTCGTCCCGCGTGACTACCTGACCCGCACGGCGTGCCAGTGCCAGCAGGACACCGACACTCTTGGGCGTAAGCCGCTGCACCTTGTTGGCGTTGGGTGCGTGGACTTCCCGCGAGGAAAGAACGACGACACACGCACCGATGCGCAGCCGGTCAGTGGCTGCTGGTTGAGGTTCAAGGTTGGACATTGACGATCAGAAAAATCGTGAAGGACACATCCTGTGTCCAGCGTTGCGCTGTCGCGCAAAGCCGCCAGAATCCGCAAAAGGCATCGACGGAAAGAGCAAATGTTTCGACTGGAACCGATATTACTCTATCGCTGTACCCACGCGCTTGCGCGTGGAAGACACCAGGCTCTCTCTCGCCGACGAAGTCACATAATTCGCTCTAAAATTCGCGCCGTTTGGCGCGTTTTTTTTTAACTAGCGTTCAGTCTTCTCTGCTTTGTAGATGGTGAGGCCGACCAGGCGCGACACCACCAACGCGACGTACATCACCCCTGCAAACTGCTCAAGCATCACCAATCCTCGCGCTTGCGCGTGCACCGGCACGACGTCACTGAGCCCCACCCCCGACAACAAGCTGAAGCTCAGATAAAGCAACTCGACCCAGCTTCTGAAATCGCCTTCGCTGGTGGCCACGAAACTGCCGGGATAGAAGAACTGGCAGACTGAATAGGCGAAGGCGAAGGCCCATGCCAACAACGTGAATGTCGCGCCGGCGGCGAACAGTTCGTCCCGGGTGACCTTGTGGTCCTGCAGCATGTAGGCAATCAGGCTACACGTCGTATAGAAGTACAGCAGGCACTCGAATATCTGCGCCACTGCCGTCAACGTGAACTGGTGCAGCAACGCGCCTGCCACGGAAAAAAAGACGGCCGGTATCGCCAGCGTCAGCGCCATCCAGATCGCCAGCGGGCTGCGCCGCACTACCCATACCGCGAGCCCGAGCACCGCCATGCCGAACGCGCCGAACAAGGCGCGCCCGGCCGGCATGTGCTCCATTGCCGGGTACAACAACACGCCAAGCAACTGCACCGCCAGCAACCAGGCCGATGGGTGCTTTCGCGCCAATGCGATCCATCTCAGGCGGGCTTGCATGCAGGCGTGTCCTTGCGCATTCCAGTGATTGACGACAAACGGCGTGCCACGCGTACTCAGTTGGCCGCGCCGCCCGCCCGATACGGGTACTCGGCGAAGATGGCAGCAACCGCGGCATCGATCTTTTCAGCCTGCCGCGCAGGATCCACGCGCCCAACCGTGCCAACCGCCACGCCTTCCCAGACCAACTGCTTGCGGCGCACATCCACCACGTCCACGTTGAGCGTGCCCTCGGTGTACTGGCGTACATCGGTACGGTCGCGCCAATACGGCACGGCGACATAACTGCGCGCGCGATAACTGTAGTAGTAGTCGTAATCCACTTCCGGCATCGTCGTCACGCGGGTCTTGTCCTGCATGTACGCGTTGAGGTTGATCCACAGGTCCGGATTGGCCTCATCCAGTACGTAACCACGCGCCTCCATCTGGCTACGCACCGCAGCGCGGATGCGATTGCTGGTGATAGTGGTGTAGCCGTGCTGCTCCAGGGCCAACGGCGTGAAAAACGCATAACTGCGGTAACGCGAAAAATCGGCGCTGGGATCGGCCTGGCTGGCCACCCGTGGCCCGGTGGCGCATGCAGCCAGGGCCAACACAAGCAACACGGCGATAAAACGGGAAACGACGCGAAGTTTCATGGCGGCTACCCCTGCGATGGACGGCTGAACGCTAGCACGACCCGGGGCTACCCGGCGTCAACCGTGCGGGGGCAGTACGCCGTTGCTGCCCCCGCACGCCCGGCCCTTATTCGACGCGATAGACCTCGCTGCCCTGTGCGCGGAACTGCGCCGATTTTTCCGCCATGCCCAGCGCCAGCGCCTGCTGTGCCTCCACGCCCTGCTCAGCGGCGTACTCGCGCACATCCTGGGTGATCTTCATCGAGCAGAAGTGCGGCCCGCACATGGAGCAGAAGTGGGCCAGCTTGTGCGCGTCCTTGGGCAAGGTCTCGTCGTGGAACTCACGGGCCTTTTCCGGATCCAGCCCAAGATGGAACTGGTCTTCCCAGCGAAACTCGAAACGCGCCTTGCTCAGTGCGTTGTCACGTACCTGCGCGCCCGGATGGCCCTTTGCCAGGTCAGCGGCATGCGCGGCAATCTTGTAGGCCATGATGCCATCGCGCACGTCCTGGCGGTTGGGCAAGCCAAGATGCTCCTTCGGCGTCACGTAGCAGAGCATCGCCGTGCCGTACCAACCGATCATCGCCGCGCCGATGGCACTGGTGATGTGGTCGTAGCCCGGTGCGATATCGGTGGTCAGCGGTCCCAGTGTGTAGAACGGCGCTTCGCCACACTCGGCCAGCTGCTTGTCCATGTTCTGCTTGATCAGCTGCATGGGCACATGGCCGGGACCTTCGATGATCGTCTGCACGTCATGCTTCCATGCAATCTTGGTCAACTCACCAAGTGCTTCCAGCTCACCGAACTGCGCAGCGTCGTTGGCGTCGGCGATGCATCCCGGGCGCAGGCCATCGCCCAGGCTGAAAGACACGTCATAGGCCTTCATGATGTCGCAGATGTCCTCGAAGTGCGTGTAGAGGAAATTTTCCTTGTGATGGGCCAGACACCACTTGGCCATGATCGAGCCGCCGCGCGAGACAATGCCGGTAACGCGCCGTGCGGTGAGCGGTACGTGCTGCAGCAATACGCCGGCATGGATGGTGAAGTAGTCCACGCCCTGTTCCGCCTGTTCGATCAGGGTGTCACGGAATATCTCCCAGCTGAGATCCTCTGCGCGACCGTCCACCTTTTCCAAGGCCTGGTAGATCGGCACGGTGCCGATCGGCACCGGCGAGTTGCGCAGGATCCATTCGCGTGTCTCGTGGATATGCTTGCCAGTGGAAAGATCCATCACCGTATCCGCGCCCCAGCGGATCGCCCACACCAGCTTCTCGACCTCTTCGGCGATACCCGAGGACACGGCACTGTTGCCGATGTTGGCGTTGATCTTGGTGAGGAAGTTGCGGCCGATGATCATCGGCTCGCTCTCGGGGTGATTGATGTTGTTCGGCAGTACCGCGCGGCCGCGTGCGATTTCGTCACGCACGAACGCAGGGGTGATCCGCGGCGGAATGCTGGCGCCAAAACTTTTCCCGGGATGTTGCGCGCGCAGCGCGGCTTCCTGCACCTGCTCCAAGCGCTGGTTTTCGCGGATGGCGACAAATTCCATTTCCGGCGTGATGATGCCGCGTCGCGCGTAATGCATCTGGGTGACATTGCTGGCAGCAATGGCCCGCCGGGGCTGCATGCGGCCCGGAAAGCGCAGATGATCGAGCCGCACATCCTGCTGGCGGGCGCGACCAAAAGCCGAGCTCAGCTGCGGCAGCTGCTCCGTATCACCGCGTTCCGCTATCCAGTTGCCACGCAGCGATGACAGGCCCGCAGCCAGGTCGATCGTGGCGTTGGGGTCGGTGTAAGGGCCGGAGGTGTCATACACGGTGACCGGAGGGTTCTCTTCACCACCGAACACCGTCGGCGTACGGGAGAGCACGATCTCGCGCATCGGCACCTGCAGGTCCGGGCGCGACCCGGTGACAAAGACCTTGCACGAGCCGGGAATCGGCCGGGTCACGGATTCGGAGAGTTGCTGGGCCTGTTGCTGCAGGCTGGGCTGTGCATTCATTGGCGTTCGTCCTGGTCTACCCGCACGCGGGGTGCGAAGGCCATGCAAGGAATTTGCATGACGGAACGAAGCGAAGGCGTACACCAGCCACGACGGCCCGAGCGGGCGCGTGGCAGGTACACGAAGCTTCCCTACGCCGGTATCAACCGGATCAGGTTCGAAGGGTATGTCTCAACCGCGGCCCATTGGCCTTGGTACCCCCGCTTCGGGCGGCATTAGACCACAAACCGACAGCGCTGGCGCAAGCGACGCGCTGAAGACGCTAACGGAACACTGACATCGCATTCACTAGGATCGGCACGCGGTGAACACGTTCTTCATCGCCGGCGCAGAATCCGCGCCGACTGTATTGCAAGCCGTGGCCTGCTTCCCTCAATCCCATGACCGGAGAAGCCTCGATGGTGTTCCGAATTTCCATCGCCCTGGTTGCCTTGCTGGTGCTGATCGCCGGCATCGCGCCCGGTCCCTTCAACGACGTGGTGCAGGCCGCACTGGCCGAAGTGGTTCGCGGCGCGGGCTGGTTGTATCTGCTGATCGTGTTCCTGACACTCAGCTTCCTGCTGTACCTGGCCTTCGGCCGCTTTGGCAGCCTGCGTATTGGCGGCGAGGATGCCGAGCCCGATTTTTCCAATGCCAGCTGGCTGTCAATGCTGTTCTCGGCCGGCATGGGCATCGGCCTGGTGTTCTGGGGCGCGGCCGAGCCGGTGTCGCATTTCGTCACCCCACCCGAGGGCCTGCCACCGCAGAGCATGGATGCGGCGCGCGCGTCCATGCGCTATGCATTCTTCCACTGGGGCCTGCATCCCTGGGCGATCTATGCGCTGATCGGCTTGGCGATGGCGTGGTTCCAGTACAACCGCAATGGCCGCGGCCTGGTCAGCGACATGTTGCAGCCGATCATTGGCCGCCACCATCGCGGCTGGTTCGGCAAGCTGGTCAATATCGCCGCCGTGGTCGCCACCGCGATCGGCGTAGCCACCACGCTGGGCTTTGGCACCATCCAGATTGCCGCCGGCCTGCAACGCGTGTTCGGGCTGCGCGCCGATGTACCCTTGCAGCTGACCATCATCGCCGTGGCCTTCGTGCTGTACATGCTCTCCACCAGTAGCGGCGTGGAGCGCGGCATCAAGTGGCTGTCCAACTTCAACCTGGCATTGGCTGCGCTGCTGCTGGCCGCAGTACTGGTGCTGGGGCCGACTGGTTTCATTTTCGATACCTTCACCACCACCCTGGGCTCCTATCTCAACCAGTTGGTGACCATGAGCCTGCGCATGTCGCCGTTCTCGGGCAGCACCTGGGTTGCCGACTGGACCATCTTCTACTGGGCCTGGTGGATTGCCTGGGCACCGTTCGTCGGCTCGTTCATTGCCCGCGTATCGCGCGGCCGCAGTGTGCGCGAGTTCGTGGTCGGCGTGGTACTGGCGCCTACCCTGCTCGGCTTCCTGTGGTTCTCCGTATTCGGTGGCACAGCGCTGTGGTCGCAGCTGTTCGGCCACACCGATCTGGTGCTGGCACTGGGCAATGGTTACGAAACGGTGCTGTTCACCTTGTTTGACAGCCTACCCGCGTCACTGCTGCTGTCGATACTGGCACTGGTCCTGTTGATGATCTTCTTCATCACTTCGGCCGATTCGGCGGTGCTGGTACTGGCCAGCATGTCCACCGACGAAGCCGGCGACCCACCGCTGTCGCGCAAGCTGGTGTGGGGGGTTGCCATTGCCTTGATTGCTGCCGCGCTGCTGCTGGCCGGTGGATTGGATGCGCTGCAGGGCATGATCACAATTGCCGCCCTGCCCTTCGCCCTGCTGATGGTGCTGGTGATGGTGTCGCTATACCGCGTACTGGACGCCGAGCAAAACCGCCAGCGCCGGCTGGCGCAGCGCGCGCGCCATATACTCGAGTCCTGGATCGAACGCGAGCAGGCGGCGCAGGAGGATGCGCGGGCAGAGGCATCACGGAACGTAGGCGGAGATTGAGTTCGGCCGGCATGTTCCGCCAGAAACTCAGTACCCCGCCGCCTGGCCATCCTTGCGGCTTTCCGAAGCGCCGTAGTACACGCCGCTGTCGGCGTCGCGCATGATGGCCTGGTAGCCGCCGTAGGGGCCGTCGGCGAATACCACGCGATGCCCCTTGCGCATCAGGCTGCGCACGGTCTCATACGGGAAACCCGTCTCCAGGTTGACCTCGCCTCCATCGCTCATCGCGGCGGCCTGCCCGGTCGGTTCGGTGGACCCTTCATGCTGGATGCGGGGCGCATCGCCGGCCTCCTGCAGGTTCATGCCGAAATCGACAAGGTTCATCACGATCTGTGCATGCCCCTGCGGCTGCATCGCACCGCCCATCACCCCGAAGCTGGCGAACGGCTTGCCGTCCTTGGTGATGAAGGCCGGGATGATGGTCTGGAACGGACGCTTGCCCGGCGCGTAGCCATTGGGATGGTCCTTCTGCAGCACGAACATCTCGCCACGGTCCTGCAGGATGAAGCCCAGGCCCGGAGGCGCCATGCCACTGCCCATGCCGCGATAGTTGGACTGGATGAGCGAAACCATCATGCCGTCGGCGTCGGCCACGGTCATGTAGATGGTGTCGCCCTCCTCCAATTGCTTCGGCGTCGCCGGCTGCACTTCCTTCAGCGCCTTGTCCATCGAGATCAGGCTACGACGCTCGGCGGCGTAGTCCTTGGAAATCAGGCGTTGCACCGGCGCCGGTGAGAACGCCGGGTCCGCATAGAAACGCGCACGGTCCGCGAAGGCCAGCTTCTTGGCCTCGACAAACAGGTGTACATGCTCGGCCGAGCCAAACGGAATCTTCGAAAAATCGTAGGTCTCAAGAATGTTCAGGATCTGTAGCGCGGCAATGCCCTGGCTGTTGGGCGGCAGCTCCCACACATCGTAGCCGCGGTAGTTGCTGCTCACCGGTTCTACCCATTCACCGTGGTGGGCCGCCATGTCCTCGTAGCTGAGATAGCCGCCATTGGCCTTGAAGTAGTCACCAATGGTGCGGGCGATGTCGCCCTTGTAGAACGCATCCCGTCCGCCGTCGGCAATCTGCTGCAAGGTGTTGGCCAGGTTGGGATTGCGCCACATCTGCCCCTTGCGCGGCGCATGCCCGTCGAGGGTGAACTGTTCCTTGAAGCCAGGGTACTGGGACAACTTTGGCACCGACCGGTCCCAGTAATAGGCGATCACCTCGGCCACCGGGTGACCTTCCCGGGCATAGCGGATCGCTGGCGCCAGGTTGTCAGCCATCGGCTTGCGGCCAAAGCGTTCGTGCAGCGCGAACCAGCCATCCACCGCGCCCGGCACGGACACCGGCAATGGCCCGGTAGCGGGGATATCACGCAAGCCACGCCGCTGGAACTCGGCCAGGGTCAGGGAGCGCGGCGACCTGCCCGAGCCGTTGTAACCGTGAAGTTGCTGCGTCTTTGGGTCCCAGACGATGGCGAACAAATCACCGCCGACACCGTTGCCGGTCGGCTCCATCAGGCCCAACGCAGCGTTGGCGGCGATGGCCGCGTCCACCGCCGAGCCGCCGGCCTTCATCACATCCAGTGCGATCTGGGTGGCCAGTGGCTGCGAAGTCGCAGCCATGGCATGGGGCGCGATCACTTCCGAACGGGTAGCGAAATCGTGGCCAGTGATGCGATCAGCCGCGAGCGTGGCGGCAGGCAGGGTGATCAGGGTCAACAACAGCGCTGCACGCAACATGATCGGTACCGGGGCAAGGGGCCATCAACGATAGCCCAGCGCCCCGTATCACCACCATGTGCCGATCTGCATGGCAAACGTGGACCAGATCACCCTGTGCGCAGTCGGCCCAGTCCGACGTGGGTACAGCGTGTCAGATCAGTGCCGACAACTGCACCGGGGCCACCCGCGGGCCCCTGCCCAGCGCACTGATCTGCTGCAGCAGGCGTCGCGTCTCCTGACAGGGATCCAGGCCCAGGTCATCGCGCAGGAAGGCTTCCAGGCGCTGGTAGGCGGTCAGCGCCCCACCATTGCTGCCGTTGCCTGCATGCGCCCGCATCATCCGCTGGGCATGCGCCTCGTTCCAGGGGTCGCGGTGGCTCAGGGCGCTGGCCAGATTGATCGCCGAGTCCCAGCGAGCGCGCGCGATCATCTGATCGCAGCACCGTTCCACCGCACTGATCAGCTGCAGCTCCAGCATCTGCCGCGAGGTCTGCAGCCATGCCTGGAACTCCAGGTCGGCGATGTCTTCCATGCCATCCAGGAAGATCCGCTGCTCGGCCAGCAGGTTGGCCGCGTCACAGGGAGCGTGCTGCAGCACATCGATATCGAACAGCAGGCGCTGACCACGCAGCAGCCCGACGCTGGCACGCTGGATGCACAGCACGTCCGGGCCGAAGCGCTCAGTGCAATAGCGATTGAGGTTGCTCAGGACCTGCCGCAGATTGGTGAGTGCGCTGGTTTCACTCAACGTCGGCCAGAACAGCGCCGCCAATGCCGCGCGTGAATGCATGCGATTGGATTCCAGCGCCAGATAGCCCAGCAGCGCCCAGCCCTTGCGGTAGATCAGCGGCGCCGGCAGCGACTCGGCGTAGCCCATCAGACAGACAACATCGACCGTGCCGGTACCTACATGCCCACCGCAGCAGTCGCTGTGTGCCTGTGCCTGTTCGTTCACCTTGTCCATGAAATCCCCGGGTCCGGCCCCAACAGCAGGGCCTGTTATCTCTAAAACCGGGAAAAGCGTCGCAATCCAATCATCCCATTTCAAGAAAGCGATCCATCGGCCGCGGACGGGCGAACTTTCGCGCAATCACCGCCGCCGCGGCACTGCGAGGCGCAGGTTTCAATAGAAACCATGCAGCGCCAGCGGGGCCTGCCAGCCAATTTTTGCTAATCACACCTGCAAGCGTTGACACCGCCGTTACGCGGTGGTTATCTCGACCCATGCTGCAACGCCACAACGCCACCACCGACCTGTCTCCGACCCCGGCCCACGCCGCGGCGTCGCTTCTTGTACTCGTACTTATTACCGAGCCAACAGGTGCGGGGCAGACTGGCGCGTAACGTAAAGACAGCCAGATTCGACTAAAGACCCCGCGCCGACCCCGGTGCGGGGTTTTTCGTTTCCAGCTTCTATTTCATCTGAAACCATGTACCCAACCACTGACACCTCCAGGAAACACACCGCCAACGCCGCCAGCCGCAGCGCTGCGACCTGCATGGTGCCTCCCCCGCCCGCCCCGGCCGCTGCGTCCTGACGCAACGGCCGTTTTTATTTCTGCCTGACTCTCTTCATTGCAAGGAAACCAAGCACCATGAGCACCAACGAACTGCCCCAGATCAAAATCGCCGTCGTCGGTTACGGCAGCCAGGGCCGCGCCCATGCCATGAACCTGCGTGAATCCGGCTTCGACGTGGTTGTCGGCCTGCGCGCTGGCGGCCCCACCGAAGTCAAGGCGCAGACCGATGGCTTCACCGTCAAGAGCCCGGCCGAAGCGGTCAAGGACGCCGACCTGGTCGCCGTACTGACCCCGGACATGGTGCAGAAGAAGCTGTACAACGAGGTGCTGGCGCCGAACATGAAGCAGGGCGCCTGCCTGCTGTTCGCGCACGGCCTGAACGTGCATTTCGGCATGATCGAGCCGCGCGCCGACCTGGACGTGGTGCTGGTCGCGCCGAAGGGCCCGGGCGCACTGGTGCGTCGCGAATATGAAATCGGCCGCGGCGTGCCGTGCATCTACGCGGTCTACCAGGACAAGAGCGGCAAGGCCGAGCAGTTCGCGCTGGCCTATGCGGCTGGCCTGGGCGGCGCCCGCGCCAACATCATCAAGACCACCTTCAAGGAAGAGACCGAAACCGATCTGTTCGGTGAGCAGGCCGTGCTGTGCGGCGGTGCCTCCTCGCTGGTCCAGGCTGGCTTTGAAACCCTGGTGGAAGCCGGTTACCAGCCGGAAATCGCCTACTACGAAGTGCTGCACGAACTGAAGCTGATCGTTGACCTGTTCTACGAAGGCGGCATCACCCGCATGCTGGAGTTCATCTCCGAGACCGCGCAGTACGGCGATTTCGTCAGCGGCCCGCGCGTCATCGATGCCTCGGTGAAGGCACGCATGAAGGATGTGCTGACCGACATCCAGAACGGCACCTTCACCAGGAACTGGGAAGCCGAGTACGACGCCGGCCTGCCGAACTACAAGAAGTTCCAGCAGGCCGACATGGAACATCCGATCGAAAAGGTTGGCAAGGAACTGCGCGCCAAGATGGTCTGGCTGCAAGGTCAGACCGCGTAATCCACGCGGCGGTCCCCCACCCGCAACAGGCAAAGGTCGCTCCATGAACACATCCACCCCCGGTGCGCCACGCAATGGCGCACGCTGGCTGACGCAGGCCCTGGAAGCCGAAGGCGTGCAAACGCTGTTCGGTTACCCGGGCGGCACCATCATGCCGTTCTATGACGCATTGGTGGACTCCAGCCTCAAGCACATCCTGGTACGTCACGAGCAGGGCGCGGCGCTGGCCGCCAACGGGTACGCCCGCGCCAGCGGCAAGGTAGGCGTATGCGTGGCCACTTCCGGCCCGGGTGCGTCCAACCTGGTCACCGGCATCGCCGATGCCATGCTCGACTCGGTACCGATGGTGTGCCTGACCGGCCAGGTCGGTACTCCCCTGCTGGGTACCGATGCCTTCCAGGAACTGGATGTGTTCGGCATGACCTTGCCGATCGTCAAGCACAGCTGGCTGGTGCGCAGCGTCGATGAGCTGCCGCACGTGGTTGCCGAAGCCTTCCGTGTCGCCCGCGAAGGGCGGCCCGGCCCGGTGCTGATCGACCTGCCCAAGGACGTGCAGCTGGCCAATGCCGCACATCTGCCTGATCACGTGCCGGCCTCGGTCGATCCGATTCCGGCACCGGCAGCCGAAGCATTGGCGCAGGCGTTGTCTGCCATCGCCCAGGCCGAGAAGCCGGTGATCTACGGCGGCGGCGGTATCGCCCTGGCCGATGCGGTTGGCGAGTTCCGCCAGTTCGTCGAAGCCACCGGCATCCCCACCGTGCTGACCCTGCGCGGCCTGGGTGCCCTGCCCGCCAACCACCCGCAATACCTGGGCATGCTGGGCATGCACGGCACCCGCGCCGCCAACATGGCGGTGCAGGAGTCGGACCTGCTGATCGTGGTCGGCGCACGCTTCGATGACCGTGCCACCGGCAAGCTGGCCGAGTTCGCCCCGTTTGCCCGCGTCATCCACCTGGACGCGGACATCTATGAAATCTCCAAGCTGCGCGGTGCCGACATCTCGTTGCCGGGCAATGTACGCGACGGCCTGCAGGCGCTGACTGGCGAGCGTGCCAACTGCAACACCTGGCGTGCCCGCTGCGCCGCCAACCGCGAAAAGTTCACCGCCCGCTATGACGCGCCCGGCGATCAGATCTATGCCCCGCGCCTGCTGAAGCGGCTGAGCGAAGTGGCGCCGGCAGACACGGTGATCGCCTGCGATGTCGGCCAGCACCAGATGTGGGTCGCGCAGCACTGCCGTTTCAACCATCCGCGCAACCACCTGACCTCCGGCGCGCTGGGCACGATGGGCTTCGGCCTGCCGGCGGCGATGGGCGCGCAGTTCGCCTGCCCCGACCGCACCGTGGTGCTGGTCTCCGGCGATGGCAGCTTCATGATGAACGTGCAGGAGCTGGTGACCATCGCCCGCTGCAAGCTGCCGATCAAGATCGTGCTGCTGGACAACTCCTCGCTGGGCATGGTGCGCCAGTGGCAGGAGCTGTTCCACGCCGAGCGCTACAGCGAGATCGACCTGTCCGACAACCCGGACTTCGTCGCCCTGGCCCAGGTATTCGGCATCAAGGCCAAGCGCATCGTCGACCGTGCCGAGGTCGAGGACGGGCTGGCCGAACTGTTCGACGCGCCCGGCCCGATGCTGCTGCACGTGGCCATCGACGCACGCGCCAACGTCTGGCCGCTGGTGCCACCCAACAACGCCAACAGCACCATGCTGGACAGCAACCCGGCCCATGCCAAGGCAACGCAGGAGAGTTCCAATGCAATACCGGCTTGACCTGGTGCTGAAGCCTGCCGAAGGCGCGCTGGTGCGCGTGATCGGCATGGTCGAACGGCGCGGCTTCGCCCCCAGCAACATCGCCGGCCAGCGCAACGCCGACGATGCCGGCCGCTGGCATGTGCAGATGGACATCGACGGCACCCGCCCACCGGAAACGCTGTGCCACCAGCTGCAGAAGGTCTATGACTGCGAATCCGTGCGGCTGGTACCGGTAGCAGGTGCCAGCGTATGAGCAGCGATGTAAGTGGCGCACCTGTAGTACGCCGCCGCAAGCAACGGAGGGGTCTTCTTTGTGGCGCCGGGATTGGGGAGTCGGGAGTCGGGAGCCGCACCCGCTCGGCTGTGGCTGCGAGCGGTGCTGAACGGAGGTGTCTTCTCCAACCGCCCGCGATGCACCGTCAATCCCCTATCCCGAATCCCGAATCCCGGCGTCACCATGCCTGATCGTGGCCGCGCCGTCGCAGTTGCAGCACCCACTGACGTCCTGAACGTCAGTGTTGCCGACGTATTGGCCGCGCAGGCCCGCCTGCGCCGTTTCCTGCCGCCTACCCCGCTGCATTACGCCGAACGTTTCGGCACCTGGCTGAAGCTGGAAAACCTGCAGCGCACCGGTTCCTACAAAGTGCGTGGCGCCCTGAACGCAATGCTGGCCGCGCTGGAACGTGGCGACGAGCGCCCGGTGATCTGCGCTTCGGCCGGCAACCATGCACAGGGCGTGGCCTGGGCGTCGCACCGGCTGGGCGTGCAGGCGATCACGGTGATGCCGCACGGCGCACCGGCCACCAAGATTGCCGGCGTCCAGCACTGGGGCGCCACCGTGCGCCAACACGGCAACAGCTATGACGAAGCCTTTGCCTTCGCCCGTGAGCTGGCCGAACAGAACGGCTACCGCTTCCTGTCCGCCTTCGACGATCCGGACGTGATCGCCGGCCAGGGCACGCTGGGCATCGAGATCGCCCCGCATGCACCGGACGTGGTGATCGTGCCAATCGGTGGCGGTGGCCTGGCATCGGGCGTGGCACTGGCCCTGAAATCACAGGGCGTGCGCATCATCGGCGCGCAGGTCGAGGGCGTGGACTCCATGGCCCGCGCGATCAAGGGTGACGTCCGCGAGATCGACCCGGTGCCCACCCTGGCCGATGGCGTCAAAGTGAAGATCCCCGGCTTCATCACCCGCCGCCTGTGTGCCAGCCTGCTGGACGATGTGGTCATCGTGCGCGAAGCCGAACTACGCGAAACCCTGGTGCGCCTGGCACTGGAAGAACACGTCATCGCTGAAGGCGCAGGCGCCTTGGCCCTGGCTGCCGGCCGCCGTGTTTCCGGCAAGCGCAAATGCGCAGTGGTTTCAGGTGGAAACATCGATGCCACGGTACTGTCCACGCTATTGTCTGAAGTCCGCCCCAGCCCTCCACGCAAGCCGCGACGGCGTAACGCCGAACGACTTAGAAGCCGTGTCGTTGCATCGACACAGCGCAGCACCAAATCCGAATCCCCCAATATTTCCGTTACCGCCGCAGTCGAGGAGACCCTCTGGTGAATACTCCAGCCAACAACACCCCGCGAATTACCATCTTCGACACGACCCTGCGCGACGGTGAGCAATCACCCGGCTGCAGCATGACGCCACCACAGAAGCTGGTGATGGCGAGGGCGCTGGCGGAACTGGGCGTGGACGTGATCGAAACCGGCTTCCCCGCAAGTTCGCACTCCGACCGTGAAGCCATGGCGCTGATCGGTCGTGAGGTACGACAGCCGGTCCTGGCAGTGCTGTCGCGCTGCCTGGCCGGCGATATCGAAACCTCGGTCAAGGCGCTGGAAGCCGCTGCGCGACCGCGTCTGCACGTGTTCCTGTCGACCAGCCCGTTGCACCGCGAGCACAAGCTGCGCATGAGCAAGGAGCAGGTACTGGAATCGGTGCACAAGCACGTGAGCATGGCGCGCGGCTACCTGGATGACATCGAGTTCTCCGCCGAAGACGCCACCCGCACCGAGCTGGACTTCCTGACCGAAGTCACCCAGGTGGCCATTGCCGCCGGCGCACGCACCATCAACCTGCCCGACACCGTCGGCTTCACCACTCCGGAAGAAATCCGCGCGATGTTCCAGCACGTGATCGGCAATGCCGCCGGTGCCGACAAGGTGATCTTCAGCACCCACTGCCACAACGACCTGGGCCTGGCCGTGGCCAACTCGCTGGCCGCCATCGAAGGTGGTGCGCGCCAGGTGGAAGGTTCGATCAATGGCATCGGCGAGCGCGCCGGCAACTGCGCGCTGGAAGAAATCGCGATGGTGCTGAAGGTGCGCAACGCCTTCTACAACTTCGACACCGGCTTCGACACCCAGCGCATCGTGCCGACCTCGCAGCTGCTGTCGCGCCTGGTCGGCATGCCGGTCCAGCGCAACAAGGCCATTGTCGGTGCCAATGCCTTCGCGCATGAATCTGGCATCCACCAGCACGGCATGCTGCGCAACCGAAACACCTACGAAATCATGCGCCCGGAAGACGTGGGCTGGGAATCCTCGCAGATGGTGCTGGGCCGCCACAGCGGCCGCGCCGCAGTCGAGGCACGCCTGCGTGCACTGGGCTTCTGGCTGGAGGAAGAAGAACTGAAGCTGGTCTTCGAGCAGTTCAAGGCGCTGTGCGAGCAGCAGCGCGTGGTCACCGACGCTGACCTGCAGACCCTGATGCAAGGCACCTCCAGCAGCGACGGCTACCGCCTGGCCTCGATGACCATCAGCGATGTCGGCAGCCGCGCCAACGCACTGGTTGAGCTGTCCGATCCGGAAGGCAACCGCGTGGCCGAAACCGCGCAGGGCGATGGTCCGGTCGATGCTTTGTTCTCGGCGCTGTCGGCCGCCACCGGCATCCAGCTGAGCCTGGACAGCTACCACGTGCACAGCGTCGGCATCGGCGCAGATGCACGCGGCGAAGCCAACCTGAGCGTGCGCCACGAAGGCGAGATCCTCGAAGGCACCGGCACCAGCCGTGACATCATCGAGGCCAGCGCACTGGCCTGGCTGGATGTCACCAACCGCCTGCTGCGCCAGCGTGAAGGCAGCAAGACCGAGGAAGCCGTCAGCGCCTGAGCGCGACGGCAGAACATAGGCAACGGAACGTACTGATGAGCTCCGCACCCAAAACCCTGTACGACAAACTGTGGGACGCCCACGTTGTCGTCCCCGAGTCCGACAACGCGCCGGCCGTGCTGTATATCGACCTGCACCTGATCCACGAAGTGACCTCACCGCAGGCCTTCACCGAACTGCGTGCGCGTGGCCTGAAGCCGCGCCGCACCGACCGCACCAAGGCGACGATGGACCACTCCACGCCGACCTTGCCGGCCGGCCCGGATGGCAAGCTGCCCTATGCCAGCAAGGCCTCCGAGGCGCAGGTCGAAACCCTGGCCAAGAACTGCGCCGAGTACGGCATCGAGTTGTTTGACATGGCCTCGGCCAACCGCGGCATTGTCCACGTCATCGCCCCGGAGCAGGGTTTCACCCAGCCGGGCATGACCATCGTCTGCGGTGACAGCCACACCTCCACCCACGGCGCCTTCGGCTCGCTGGCCTTCGGCATCGGCACCAGCGAAGTCGGCCACGTATTGGCCACGCAGTGCCTGCTGCAGCGCAAGGCCAAGACCATGGCGATCAGCGTCGATGGCAAGCTGGCACCGGGTGTCGGCGCCAAGGACGTGGTGCTGCACATCATCGGCGTGATCGGTGTCAACGGCGGCACCGGCCATGTGCTGGAATTCCGTGGCTCGGCCATCCGCGCGATGGACATGGAACAGCGCATGACCCTGTGCAACATGTCGATCGAAGCGGGTGCCCGCGCCGGCATGGTGGCACCGGACCAGGTCACCTTTGACTGGGTCGCCAAGACCCCGCGCGGCCCCAAGGGCGCTGATTTCGACAAGGCCGTGACGTACTGGTCGTCATTGAACAGCGACGACGGCGCACGCTTCGACGTCGAAGTGAACATCGATGCCGCCGACATCCGCCCGACCCTGACCTGGGGCACGCACCCGGGCACCGCGATTGCGGTTGATGCGCCGATCCCGGCCGCCAACGACGCCGCCGCGCAGAAGGGCCTGGACTACATGAAGTTCGAAGCCGGCCACGCCCTGATTGGTACGCCGGTGGACGTGGTGTTTGTCGGTTCCTGCACCAATGGCCGCCTGAGCGACATGCGCGAAGTGGCGCAGGTGCTGCGCGGTCGCCGCGTTGCCGATGGCGTGCGCATGCTGGTGGTGCCGGGTTCGGAGATCGTCAAGCGCGATGCCGAAGCCGAAGGCATCCACGAGATCGTGCGCGCTGCCGGTGCCGAATGGCGCGAACCGGGCTGCTCGATGTGCATCGCCATGAATGGTGATCTGGTTGCGCCCGGCCAGTTGGCGGTGAGCACCAGCAACCGCAACTTCGAAGGCCGCCAGGGCCCCGGCTCGCGCACCTTGCTGGCCTCGCCGATGAGCGCGGCCTGGGCTGCGGTCAATGGCCATGTTGCCGATACCCGTGAGCTGTTTGCCAAGGAGGTGGCGTGATGGCCGCCGCTTTTGCCCTTCTCCCTGCGGGACAAGGTGCCCCGAAGGGGCGGATGAGGGCGACCGCTACTCATTCCGGTAAACACCCTGCGCAAGCCCACCCTCATCCGGCGCTGCGCGCCACCTTCTCCCGCAGGGAGAAGGGCTACGACCTGGAGCTGTACTGATGGCCGCCCTGACCCGCATCGTTTCGCGCGCCGTGGTGCTGCGCCAGACCAATATCGACACCGACCAGATCATCCCGGCGCGTTTCCTGTCCACCACCGAGCGTGCCGGCCTGGGCAAGAACGCGTTCAATGACTGGCGCTGGCAGGCTGATGGCACGCCGAATGCCGAGTTCGCCTTCAACCAGCCGCACAACCAGGGCCGCGCCATTCTGTTGGCCGGGCGCAACTTCGGTTGTGGTTCCTCGCGCGAGCATGCGCCGTGGGCCTTGACCGATCTGGGCCTGCAGGCGATTGTCAGCAGCGAGATCGCCGACATCTTCCGCGGCAATTCGCTGAAGAATGGCCTGCTGCCGATCGTGCTGGACGAGGCCGACGTGCAGGAGCTGATGCAGAGCCCGGACGATGAGTTGACCGTCGATGTGGCGGCGCGCGAGCTGCGTACTTCCAGCGGCAAGACCTATAGCTTCCCGTTGGATGGCTTCTCGCAGACCTGTCTGCTGGAAGGCGTGGATCAGCTGGGCTGGCTGCTGGGGCGCGCGGATGAGATTGGCCGTTTTGAGGCAGCACTAGTAGCGTAAGAGGCAAACCCTTCTCCCTTCGGGAGAAGGTGCCCCGCAGGGGCGGATGAGGGTAAGCGCGCGAAGCCTCGCGCAGCCAAACGGCTCGTGGAGCCCTACCCTCTCCCCCCCTCTCCCGGAGGGAGGGGGGCTTCAGACAAAAACAGTACAAAGCAACCGGAACCTCTACATGCAAGCCAACATCGTCGTACTGCCGGGTGACGGCATCGGTCCTGAAATCACTGCCGTCGCTGTTGACGTGCTCAAGGCCATCGCCAGCCGCTTCGGCCACAGCTTCAGCTTCAGCGAATACGACATCGGCGGCATTGCCATCGACAAGCACGGCGAGCCGCTGCCGGCTGCCACGCTGGATGCCTGCAGCAAGGCCGATGCGGTCCTGCTGGGCGCCGTCGGTGGCCCGAAGTGGTCCGACCCGAATGCCAAGGTGCGTCCGGAACAAGGCCTGCTGGCCATCCGCAAGGCGCTGGGCCTGTTTGCCAACCTGCGCCCGGTACGCACCCACCCGGCGGCACTCAATGCCTCGCCGATCAAGCCGGAACTGCTCAAGGACGTGGACTTCGTCGTGGTGCGCGAGCTGACCGGCGGCATCTACTTTGGCGACAAGACCCGCGACGCCGACAGCGCCAGCGACCTGTGCCGCTACACCACGGTGGAGATCGAGCGCGTGCTGCGCAGTGCCTTCCGCCTGGCCCAGGCCCGTCGCGGCAAGCTCACCTCGGTGGACAAGGCCAACGTGCTGGAAACCTCGCGCCTGTGGCGTGACATCGCCACCCGCATCGGCCGCGAAGAGTTCCCGGACGTTGAACTGGAGCACCAGTTGGTCGACTCCATGGCCATGCACCTGATCGCCAAGCCGCGCGTCTACGATGTGATCGTCACCGAGAACATGTTCGGCGACATCCTCACCGACGAAGCCTCGATGCTGGCCGGCTCGCTGGGCCTGCTGCCGTCGGCCTCGCTGGGCGAACAGGGCAAGGTCGGCATCTACGAACCCATCCACGGTTCGGCACCGGACATCGCCGGCAAGGGCATTGCCAATCCCTGCGCGACCATCTTGAGCGCGGCCATGTTGCTGCGTCATTCGCTGGGACTGGAGGACGAGGCGGCCGCCATCGAGCAGGCGGTAAGCGCCGCGCTTGATGCGGGTCACTTCACCGCTGATCTCGCCGCGCAAGGCCAGGCGCTCAGCACCCAGCAAGCCGGCCAGGCCGTGCTTGCGCAGCTGCACTGAAGTAACTCGACGCGGCCCTTGGCCGCGTCTTTTTTTGCGGGCCATTCCCGCAGGTGGATACCACGCCGTTTCTTCATTGGACCTGTTGCTTCAGGTCCCGCATCAACAAAGGAATGACCTTGAACTACCGTACCCCCGACGACTTCCTGGCCTACGTGGCCAAGCGCGACCCCAACCAATCCGAGTTCCTGCAGGCAGTGAAGGAAGTGGCTCACAGCCTGTGGCCGTTCCTGCAGAGGAACCCGAAATACACGCAGTACGGGTTGCTGGAACGTCTGGTCGAGCCGGAGCGGGTCATCCAGTTCCGCGTCGCCTGGGCCGATGACAAGGGCCAGACCCACGTCAACCGCGCCTGGCGCGTGCAGCACAGCTCGGCCATTGGCCCGTTCAAGGGCGGCATGCGTTTCCATCCGTCGGTGAACCTGTCCATCCTCAAGTTCCTGGCCTTCGAGCAGACCTTCAAGAACGCGCTGACCACGCTGCCGATGGGCGGTGGCAAGGGCGGCTCGGACTTCGATCCCAAGGGCAAGAGCGATGGCGAGGTGATGCGCTTCTGCCAGGCGCTGATGCTGGAGCTGTACCGCCACCTCGGCCCGGATACCGACGTGCCGGCCGGTGATATCGGCGTCGGCGCGCGCGAGGTCGGCTTCATGGCCGGCATGATGAAGAAGCTCAGCAACGATGCGGCCTGCGTGTTCACCGGCAAGGGCCTGGCCTACGGCGGCAGCCTGATGCGCCCGGAGGCCACCGGCTTCGGCACGGTCTATTTCGTCGAGCAGATGCTGCACCATGCCAAGCGCCAGACCCACGGTGCCAAGGTGCTGATCTCGGGCTCGGGCAACGTGGCCCAGTACGCCGCGATCAAGGCCAGCGAACTCGGCGCAAAGGTGCTGACCTTCTCCGACTCCGGCGGCACCCTGTATGCACGCGATGGCTTTGACGAGCAGGGTCTGCAGGAAGTAATGGAGCTGAAGAACGAGCGTCGCGGCCGTCTGTCCGAGCTCGCCGACGATGCCCGCTTCGAGTTTCTTGCCGACCGCCGCCCCTGGCATATCCCGGCCGATATCGCCCTGCCCTGCGCCACCCAGAACGAGCTGGACGAAACCGACGCGCGCACCCTGGTACACAACGGCGTGCTGTGCGTGGCCGAAGGCGCCAACATGCCGTCCACGCTGGAAGCAGTGGATGTCTTCCTGCAGGCCGGCACGCTGTATGCGCCGGGCAAGGCCAGCAACGCCGGTGGCGTGGCCACGTCCGGTCTGGAAATGAGCCAGAACGCCTTGCGCCTGTCCTGGCGCCATGCCGATGTCGACGAGCGCCTGCACGTGATCATGAAGGAGATCCACGCCAACTGCGTGCAGCATGGCGTGCGCGCCGATGGCAGCGTCAATTATGTCGATGGCGCCAATATCGCCGGCTTCGTCAAGGTCGCCGACGCGATGCTGGCGCAGGGCCTGTACTGAGTAGACCGCGATGACTGCAACGCGTCCTTCCGATCAGGACAGGACGCGATTGCGCCCTTCGCGCTTTGCACGGTAGAGCTGCCGATCAGCGGCTGCGAGCAGGGTGCGCACCGTATCCTGGCCCACTGCCAGTGTTGCAACGCCAATACTGGTGGTGATGCTGAGCGCCGGGTCCACTTCCTCGCAGCGCAGCCGTGCCACGCGCTGCCCCAGTTCGCGCAGTTGCGTTGCAGCTACCTCCAGCTCCACACCACGCAGCACGACCAGGAACTCCTCCCCACCATGGCGTGAAACGAAGTGGCCGCTGCTGAGCTGCAGCAACCCGGCTACGTCGCGCAGTACCCGATCACCCGCTTCGTGGCCGTAACGGTCATTGATCTGTTTGAAGTGGTCGATGTCCAGCAGCGCTACCGACAAGGGCGTCCCCTCCTGCAGGGCCTCGCGCAGGGCCTGCTGGAGATTGTCATCGCCTGCCCGCCGGTTGGGCAGGTTGGTCAACGCATCATGCATGGCCTGATGCTCCAGGCGGTGCAACAACACGTCACGCTCGGCACCGGCCTGTTCCAGGGCGCGGTTCTTGTCGCGCAGTTCCTGTGTACGCGCTGCAATTTCCGTATTCAACTGTCGTTGGCGGCGGCGGTAACTGGCGGTACGCCAGCTCACCAGGAACATCACGATACCGGCCAAGCCCATCGCCACCAGCGCCGTCACCCATGGCCGCTGCCAGAAGGGCGTGGCGACATCCAGCTGCACGCTGGCTTCGCCGCCACGCTTGGGGTTGCCCCAATCCAGCGGCAGCGACATGGCCTGCACCCGCAGCCGATAGCTTCCCGGTGGGAGGTTGGTGTACACCGCCTCGGTGCGCACGCCGGCGTCCACCCAGTCGGTGTCGAAGCCTTCCAGACGATAGCGGTAGCGCATTTTGTCCGGTGCGCGATAACCCAAGCCCGCAAATGCCACCGCCACGCGCTCCACCTCCGGCGGCAACGCGTAGCTGTCCTTCAAGGGCTGGGGATCGCCGTCCACCATCACGCTTTCGATCACCACCGGCAATTTGCGCAGACGCGCATTATTGTCGACACGGCTGGGGTCCACGACCGCCAGACCGCTGCCGGTAGGCAGCAGCAATTTGCCGGCGCGGGTCATCCAGCCGGCCGGCGATGACGCGCCATTGGCCTGGCTGCTGGGCATTCCATCGGTATGGTCCAGCACCTGCACCGACAAATGTGTACGGGCACCGGCAGCGACCGCGACCAGATCACTCCGGTCCAGACGGAAAACCCCCAGGTTGCTGGGCAACCACAGGTGCCCGGACTTGTCGTCGAGGATGCGGAAGACCTTGTCGCGCGGCAGGCCGTTGCGGTGGTCGAACACGACGAAATCCAGACCGCGCTTGCGCAGCAGCCCATGATCGCTTGCTATCCAGAGGTCGCCGTTCTCGTCGCCGAGAAAATCGAAGATATAACGCGCAGGTATGTCCTTGTCCGCCATCCAGGACTGCAGCCGTCCTGCCCCGTCGAGCATGGCCATGCCGCTGTCGGTGCCAATCCACAAGGCGCCGGCACCATCCCGGTACAAGGTGTGCACCACCAGGCCGGGGATGCCTTCTTCCAGGCCGAAGTGACGAAAGCCGTGGTTGCCGTCGTAGTGGTAGAGACCATCACTGCTGCCTATCCACAGGCTGCCGTCGGCATCGGCCAGCAGCGCGCGGACCAGCGGTTGCACCGAACCGGGCAGCCGCAGTTGCTGCCTGACCCGACCTGTCGCATCAAGGTCGAACACGCCCTGGTTGTATGTGCCGGCCCAGACACCCTCGCCGTGTTGGGCCAATGCCAGCACGGAGGCATCCCGCCCCTGTCCAGGCAGAAGTCGCACATGCTGGATCCGCTCGCCCTGCAGGCGATCCAGGCCTTCGGAATGACCTACCCAGACGCTATCGTCCGCGCCCTGCATCACTGCACGGACGTAGTCCGAACCCAGTCCATCGGATTTGGTGATGCCTTGCGCAGCGCCTTCGTCGACCCGGAACAGGCCATCGGTACTGCCACACCACACCAAGCCTTCGTGGTCGATCAACAAGGCCGGGCTTACCTGACCGGGAATGCTGACCGCCTCGACCTTGCCTGCGTACAGCCGCTGCAGGCGGCCAGCGGAAAGGCTGAGCCACAGACCGCCGGCCGCATCGCGACGCACCGCGTCCACGCGCTCACCCGGCAACAGATGTTCCTGCCGGCCGTTGGCGCGCAAATGGTGGACACCATCATCGGTGGCAAGGATCCAACCACCGGCCATGTCCTTGACCAGGTCGCGCACCACCTGGGTGGCCACCTGTGGCCAGTGCTTCATGCGCCCTTCGCGTAGCTGGTAGACGCCCTGCTCCGTGGCGATCAGCAAGCTGCCATCACTGTCCCAGCGCAGCGCGGTGACCGCGACCTGCGGCAACCCGAGGGCACGACCTTCATCCAGCAGTTGGCCATTGCGCTGCAGGCGCAGCAGTCGGTCCTTGGAGCCAATCCACAGATCCCCCGACACATCGCGCGCTATCGCATTGACCGCTATGTTGCGCGCGTCATTGCCCCCCAACGCTGCCCATTTGCCGCCGTGGTAGCGGTAAAGGCCGTTGCTGACGGTGCCGAACACCATGCCACCGTCTGCCTCGGGCAGCATGCTGAGCACGCCGGACAGCTCCACACCCGGGGTGTTCTGCCGGTCAAATACGGTGAAGCTGCGGCCATTGAAGCGCACCACGCCTTCCCAGGTACCCAGCCAGATGAAGCCGTCGCTGCTCTGGGCGACCGACTGCACCAGGTTGTGCGGCAGCCCCTGTTCCATGCCCCAGCCGGCCACGGTATAGCGCGCAGCCATCGCCGCCGGCGCGATGGCGGCCCATAGCAAGCCAGCTGCGAGCAATACCCAAAGTGCATCCAGCAGCCGGCCAAGGCCTGCAGGCGCTGCAGGCGCTGCAGGCGCTGCAGGCAAGATCTTGAACATCCGCTGGCGTCTCGACAAACCCGCCTCCGCAGGTCGCGCCGGCTCCCCCGCCGACGCGACAATTTACCACTTCAACCGTGAAATCCGTCGTTGATTCTTACGCCAACCGATCATTCAAACCGCTAGAGCGGCTTCTCATTCAGTGCGCGGCCTCATCCGCCTTCACCCGGAACCACGCCGCATACAAGGCCGGCAGGAATACCAGGGTCAGCACCGTGCCGACGATCAGCCCGCCCATGATCGAGATCGCCATCGAGCCGTAAAAGGCGCTGCGCGACAGCGGGATCATCGCCAGCACCGCCGCCAGCGCGGTCAGCACGATCGGGCGGAAACGGCGCACGGTGGCATCGATGATGGCGTGCCAGCGGTCATGGCCGGCATCAATGTCCTGCTGGATCTGGTCGATCAGGATCACCGAGTTGCGCATGATCATGCCGGCCAGGGCAATGGTGCCCAGCATCGCCACGAAGCCGAACGGGGCCTGGAACAGCAGCAGGAACCAGGTAGCGCCGATGATGCCCAGCGGTGCGGTGATGAACACCATCGCTGCCCGCGAAAAGCTGCGCAGCTGCACCATCAGCAAGGTCGCCACCACTACCAGGAACAGCGGCATGCCGGCCTTGATCGAGTTCTGGCCACGCGCCGAATCCTCGACCGTGCCGCCGGTTTCCAGCAGATAGCCGCTGGGCATCGCATCGCGGATATCGGCCAGGGTCGGCTCGATCTGTTCCACCACGCCTACCGGCAGCATGCTGTCGCCGATGTCGGCACGCACGGTGACCGTGGGCAGACGGTCGCGGTGCCAGATGATGCCGTCCTCGAAGGCGTACTCCAGCTTGGCCACCTGCGACAACGACACCGCCTTGCCGCTGGCGGTGGGGATGGCCAGGCTGCCCAGCATGTCCAGCCGCGCGCGTTCATCATCCGGGCCACGCAGCAACATGCCGATCTGGCGGTTGCCTTCGCGGTAGGTGCTCACGCTCATGCCCGACAGCGAGCTGGTCAGGAACTGCGCGATCTCCGCACTGCTCACACCCAGAACGCGGGCACGGTCCTGGTCCACCACCAGGCGCACCACCTTGCTCGGCTCGCTCCAGTTGAGGTTGACGTTGGTGGTATGCGGGTTCTGCCGCACCTTGTCGGCGACCTGTGCGGCAATGGCCTGCACCCGCTCGATATGCTCGCCGGAGACGCGGAACTGCACCGGGTAGCCAACCGGCGGGCCGTTCTCCAGCCGGGTCACGCGCAGCTGCACGTCACCGAACTTAGGCACCACGTCCTTCAACAACCAATCACGCAGCGCCTCGCGCGCCTTGGTGTCTTCGGCCAGCACCACGTACTGGGCGAAGTTGGTGGCCGGCAACTGCTGATCCAACGGCAGGTAGAACCGCGGCGAGCCATTGCCGACATAGCCAACGAAATTGGCCACGCCCTTGTGGTCCTTCAGCAGCGCCTCGAACTTCTGCGCCTGTGCCTGGGTGGCGGTCAGCGATGCGCCTTCGGCCAGTTCGATATCCACCATCAGCTCGGGCCGGGTGGAATCCGGGAAGAACTGCTGCGGCACGAAGCGGAAGATCACCAGCGAGAACACGAACAAGCCGGCAGTGGCCAGGATCACCAGCCAGCGACGGCGCAGGCAGGCGTCAAGGAAGCCGCGGAAGCGCTGGTAGAACGCGCTCTTGTACGGGTCGTGCTCGTGCGAGAGCTCCTTGGGCCGCACCAGGTTGGCCAGTGCCGGGTTGCGGTCGGCCCAGCGCAGACGCAGCGCGCGCCAGCGCGCGGCAATGCTGCCCGGCTTCGGCGGCTGCGGGTTGTGCAGGTCCGGCAGCATCTTGTCGCCGAGGTAGGGAATGAACAGCACCGCGGCAATCCATGACACCACCAATGCGATCGTCACCACCTGGAACAGCGAGCGCGTGTATTCGCCGGTACTGGATGCGGCCGTGGCAATCGGCAGGAAGCCGGCAGCAGTGATCAGCGTACCGGTCAACATCGGGAAGGCCGTCGATTCCCAGGCAAAGCTGGCTGCGCGCAGGCGGTCGTAGCCCTGTTCCATCTTGGTGGCCATCATCTCCACCGCGATGATCGCGTCATCCACCAACAGGCCCAGCGCCAGCACCAGTGCACCCAACGAAATCTTGTGCAGGCCGATATCGAACTGGTGCATGACGAAGAAGGTCATCGCCAACACCAGTGGGATCGACACCGCCACCACCAGGCCGGTACGCCAACCCAGCGAGAAGAAGCTCACCAGCAGCACGATCACCACCGCCTCGGTCAGCACCTTGACGAACTCGCCCACCGATTCCTTCACCGCATGCGGCTGGTCGGATACCTTGCGCAGCTGCATGCCGGCCGGCAACGTCTTCTGCAGTTGTTCGAACTCGCCATCCAGGGTCTTGCCCAGCTTGAGGATGTCCCCGCCTTCCTTCATCGCCACGGCAATGCCAATGGCGTCCTCGCCCATGAAGCGCATCTTGGCCGAGGCCGGATCGGCGAAGCCGCGCTTGACCTCGGCGATATCACCCAACCGCACGGTGCGCTCACCGGCCTGGATCGGAAAATTGCGGATGTCTTCGACCGAGGTGAACTGGCCGCTGACGCGCAGCTGCACGCGGTCGGTCGGGGTTTCGAACCAGCTGGCCGGGGCAATCGCGTTCTGCTGCGCCAAGGCCTGCTGCACCTGCTGCATGGACACGCCCAGGGTGGCCAGCTTGGTGTTGGACAACTGGATCCACACCTTCTCGTCCTGCAAGCCGATCAGGTCCACCTTGCCCACATCGTCCACCCGCTGCAGCTGCAGCTGGATGCGGTCGGCGTAATCGCGCATCAGCGCATAGTCGAAGCCCTTGCCGGTCAATGCATAGATATTGCCGAAGGTGTCGCCGAACTCATCGTTGAAGAACGGCCCGATCACTTCGGCTGGCAGTTGCGAATGGATGTCGCCTACCTTCTTGCGCACCTGGTAGAACAGCTCGGGCACGTCCTTGGAGCGCATCGAGTCGCGCGCCATGAAGATCACCTGCGACTCACCCGGCCGCGAATAGGCCTGGATGAACTCGAACTGCCCGGTGTTCATCAATGCTTTTTCAATCGGCTCGGTAACCTGCCTGGACACCTGCTCGGCGGTGGCGCCGGGCCACATGGTCTGCACCACCATCGCCTTGAAGGTAAAGGGCGGGTCCTCGGATTGGCCAAGGTGCTTGTATGACCAGGCACCGATGACCGCCATGGCGATCATCATGAACAGCACCAGCGGACGGTTACCAAGCGCCCATTCGGAGAGATTGAAGCGTTTCACGCCTCACTCCCCTTTTCAGCGCGGATCCAGCGCCGCTCGGCATTGCCGCGAGCGTCAGTCCCCATCCCGTCCCCTTCCCCCGCAGAGGGAAGGGCGAAGGTGTCGTACATACAAGATTTCGACAGGCTCATCGCGAGCCCTCCGACGCAGCCTTCTTCGGTGCGCCAAGTTCAATGGGCCGATTACTGCGATCCACCGCAGTCACCGGCTGCCCTTCCCGCAGCAGGTGGCCGCCGGCGGCTACCACCCAGTCATTGGCTTTCAACCCCTGCAGCACCGGCACGGTTTCCGGGCCATAGGCGCCCAGGCTGACCACGCGCGCCTGCAACCTGCCATCAGCCGGGTTCACCACCCAGACGCTGGCCTGCTGCGGCTGCTTGCCGGCCTGCACCGCTGCCAGCGGCACGTTCATCACGCCCTTGCCGCCGTGGGCGATGTACACCCGCGCACTCTGGCCCAACTCCACCGCCTGCAAGGCATCGGCCGCCAGGCTGACGCGTGCGGCATAGGTGCGTGCCTGCGGATCGGCGGCGGCGGCAATCTCGCGGATGCTGCCAGCCAGACGCTTGCCTTGCTGGTTCCACAACTCGACCTCGACCGCCTGGCCGACGCTGAAATCACGGATGGCGCTTTCCGGCAGGGCAATTGCGACTTCGCGTGCGCCGTCGGCGGCCATCGTATAGATGGTCTGTCCAGCCGCCACCACCTGCCCGGCCTCGGCCTCGCGGCTGGCGATCATGCCGCCTTCGGGCGCTCGCAGTTGGGCATAACCGGACTGGTTGCGGGCCACGTCCAGGTTGGCCCGCGCTGCATCGGCCTGGCCTTGCGCCGCCTTCAAGGCTGCGGTCTGTGCGTCCAGTGCCGACTGGCTGACCAACTGCTGGCCGGCCAGTGCCGTGTAACGCTTGTGTTCGTCGCGGGCACGCACCAGGTCGGCTTCGGCGGCGGCGTACTGCGCCTGCGCCGCACGGGCCTGCAGGTTGTAGTCAGCCACGTCGAGTTCGCCCAGCAACTGTCCCTTGCTCACGCGCTGGCCGGCGTCCACCTCGCGCCGCAGCAGCTTGCCCCCCACGCGGAAGGACAGTGCGGTTTCCTCACGGGCACGCACTTCGCCCGGATAGGCACTGACAGTCACGCCGTCGTTACCGCCAGGGTGTACAACCAACACCGGGATGGCTGGCGCCGGGGCGGGCTCGGTTTTTCCACAGGCAGCAAGCACGGCAAGCAGGACACTGCCGCCAATCCATCGCAGGTTGTTCATGGGTACGGTCGCATTGCAAGGTGAGGGGAATGGCGCGGTTTCGGCACCATTACTAAACGCGGCGGTATAGTATAAATATCAAACCATCTGGTCTAGTATTACCTGATGTCCTCGAAAACCTCATCCAACGCTGCGGCCAATGCCGCGCCACGCAACGCGGGTCCGGGGCGCCCCAAGGACCTGGGCAAGCGTGCGGCCATCCTGGACGCGGCCAAGGAAATGTTCATCGAGCTTGGCTTCAACGGCGTCAGCATGGACGGCATTGCTGCCACGGCCGGCGTTTCCAAGCTGACGGTATATAGCCATTTTGGTGACAAGGAGACCTTGTTCACCGAGGCAATCCAGGCCAAATGCGTGGAAATGATGCCGGATGAGCTGTTTGTCACCGACAGCGAAGGTCCGTTGCGCGGTCAGTTGCTCGGCATCGGCCATGCCTTCTTCACGCTGATCAGCAGCGATGCCGCCATCGCTACCCAGCGCATGATGATGACCCCCGACACCGATGACCGGATCCGTCAGATGTTCTGGCAAGCCGGCCCGGCACGTACCGAAACCGCCCTTTCCGAGTTCCTGGCAGCCCGTGTGGCCCGTGGCGAGCTGGCCGTCGCCGACACCAGCCTGGCCGCCCGCCAGTTCTTCTGTCTGATCAAGGGCGAGCTGCATACGCATATGATGTGTGGCCTGTGCGCTGCACCGGACGCACTGGATGCCGACGCCCATATCGCCGCCAGTGTCGATTTTTTCGTGCGCGCCTATGAGCCCCGCCAGAAAGCTGAATGAACCGGAGGTGCGAATGACTTCCGGCACTGCGGCTGTCCTTGGGGCCACGGCGATGCTTGCCCCGTACTTTGTGCGCCCCAACCGGTAAAATGGCCGGCCCACTGCGCCCGAATCGATGAGTTCCCCATGACGATCAATTATTCCCACGCCCGCGAAATGATGGTTGAACAGCAGATCCGTCCCTGGGACGTGCTGGAAGTTCGCGTGCTGGACGTGCTGGCCAAACTGCCGCGCGAGGCGTTTGTCGCCGAAGCAAACCGTGCCCTGGCCTATGCCGACATCGAACTGCCGCTGGGCCACGGCCAGAAGATGATGAAGCCGGTCATTGAAGGCCGCACCCTGCAGGCGCTGGATCTGCAGCCCAGCGACGAGGTGCTGGAAATCGGCACCGGCAGTGGCTTCCTGAGCGCCTGCATCGGCGAACTGGCCCGCGAAGTACTGAGCCTGGAAATCCAGCCGGAGCTGGCCGCGCTTGCGCGCCAGAACCTGGATGCCGCCAAGCTGGGTAGCAATGTCCGCATTGAAGTAGCCGATGCCCTGGACTGGCAGACCCAGCGCCAGTTCGACGCCATCTGCATTACCGGCGCGGTGGAAACCGTACCGACCCAGTTCCTCAAGATGCTGCGCCCGGGTGGCCGCCTGTTCGCCATCACCGGCAAGTCGCCGGTCATGGAAGCGGTGCTGGTCAAGGCCGATGGCAGCGTTGAATCGCTGTTTGAAACCGACATCGACTACCTGCAGGGCGCCGCCCCCGCAGCGCAGTTCCAACTCTGAAAATAATCCGTCCAAGGAAGCCGCAATGATCCGCCGATCCCTCACCCTTGCGCTGGCAGTCGCACTTGCTCCGCTGACCTCCCATGCCGCCGACCTGCTGCAGGTCTACGAAATGGCCCGCAACGGTGACACGCAGCTGGCTGCGGCCGAATCCCAGCGCCTGTACGACAAGGAAGGCCAGGTGCAGGCACGTGCGGCGCTGCTGCCGCAGATCGGCGGTGAGGCCTCGTTGACCCGTAACCACACCAAGTACGACGACATCAGCGGCAGCACCACCTCCAAGACCCGCAGCTACGGCATCAACGGCAGCCAGACCCTGTTCAACTGGAGCCAGTTCGCCAACCTGCGCGCCGAGCGTGACCTGAGCAAGGCCGCCGATTTCACCCTGGATTCGGCCAACGATGAACTGGTGGTCCGCACTGCGACCACCTACTTCAATGTGCTGGTGGGCATTGAATCGCTGATCGCTGCGGAGACCAACGAAGCCGCCGCCAAGAAGCAGTTCGACTATGCCGACAAGCGCCTGGAAGTCGGCCTGGCACCGATCACCGACGTACACGAAGCCCGCGCCCAGTACGACCAGGCCCGCGCTGGCACCATCCAGACCCGCAACGCGCTGGAAGACGCTTACCAGGCATTGACCGAACTGACCGGCCAGCCGGTGCGCGACCTGCGCGGCCTGCCGGTGGACTTCCGCCCGGAAGTGCCGGCCAATCGTGCCAACGTCGACCAGCTGGTGACCGACGCGGTGTCGCGCAACCCGGCGCTGAAGGCGCAGGAACTGCAGGTCAGCGCTGCCGAGTCCGGTGTATCGGCGGCACGTGGCGGCCACTACCCGACCCTGTCGCTGGGCGGCAGCTGGGGCAAGAGCGCACGCTGGGGTGACAGCACCGGCAGCGGCAGCCTGAGCCCGGACGCCACCACCAACTCGATCGGCCTGACCTTGAACGTGCCGATCTTTGCCGGTGGTGCCACCCAGTCCGGCGTGCGCCAGGCCCTGGCCCGTCGCGATATCGCCCAGGACACCTTCGAGCAGCAGAAGCGCGCCGTCGATCGCAACACCCGCAATGCCTACCAGGCACTGGTTGCAGGCATCAGCGAAGTTGAAGCACGTCGCCTGACCGTGGTTTCGGCACAGAGCGCGTTCGACGCGTCGCAGGTTGGCCTGGAAGTCGGTACCCGCACCGTGCTGGATGTGGTGCAGAACCAGCGCACCCTGTTCCAGGCGCAGCTTGATTACGCCGAATCGCGCTACAACTTCCTGCTCGCCCGCCTGCAGCTGAGCCAGGCCGTGGGTGATCTGGAAATCGCCGAAGTCCAGGACATCAATCGCCTGCTGACCGCCGATGCTGCGGCCAAGCTGCAGTCCAATCCGACGCAGTAAGCAGCAACGGTTGCAGATGTGAAAAAGCGGGCCTTTGGCCCGCTTTTTTTGTGCGCGATCCGCGCGGAGGCATGCGGGTAGCGGTGGCCAAACAAACCGGTTGAACCGGCCTCAATGCGCCGCAGGAGGCAGTTGCGGCCGGATCAGATCCACGGTGCGTTCCAATGCGCCGCGGCCATTGGCCACCAGAGCACGACCGGCCTGCACCATCCGCTCGCGCTCGGCATCATCGTCGAGCAACTGCTCGACAGCCGCCCCGACCTCGGCGGCATCGGCGCAGATCCGCAACGCGCCGGCTTCCTTCATGCGCCGCGATATCTCGGAGAAGTTGTGCAGGTGCGGACCGGTCACCGCAGCGGTGCCCATGGCCGCCGGCTCCAACAGGTTGTGGCCACCGATGGGCTGCAGGCTGCCACCGACAAAGGCCACCTGGGCACAGGCGTAGAAGCCCATCAGCTCGCCCAAGGTATCGATGACGAACACCTGGGTATCGGCCTGCGGCCAATGCTGCAGCTTGCGCGTGGCGACCTTCCAGCCCTGCTCCCGCACCAGCGCATCAACCTTGGCGAAACGCTCGGGGTGGCGCGGAGCCCACAACAGCAACGCTTGCGGATGACGCAGTAGCAGTTGGGCATGCATGTCCACCACGGCCTGCTCCTCGCCCTCGTGGGTACTGGCCGCGATCCATACGGGTCGTCCCGCTGGGACATGCCGGGCAAACCCGGCCAACATGGGGGCCGGATCCGGCGGGTGCATGTCGAATTTCAGGTTACCCAGTGCTATCACCTGTTCCGCGCGCGCGCCCAGCTCGACAAAGCGCCTTGCATCTTCCTGCGATTGGGCCGCAACGCAGGTAACCGTGCGCAGCGCGCGCCCGACCAACGCCCGCAACAACCGGTAGCCCTTGAGTGAACGTGCCGACAGCCGTGCATTGAGGATGTAGACGGGCACCCCACGGTCACGGCAACCGAACAACATGTTCGGCCACAGTTCGGTTTCCAGGATCAGGGCCAGGCTGGGCTTGAAATGCCCAAGGAAGCGATTGACCGCACCCGGCACGTCATAGGGCAGGTAGACATGGTCCACCGCGTCCCCCCACAGCGCCCGCACCCGCTGCGAGCCGGTGGGGGTGATGGTGGTGATCACCCAACGCAGGTCAGGACGCTCGGCGCGCAGGGCGTTGACCACCGCCGCCGCCGCGTTGACCTCACCCACCGATACCGCATGCAACCATACATAGGTCCGCCCATCGGCCGGCGGGTACGAGGCATAGCGCTCGTCCCAGCGCTTGAAGTACTCACGCACGCGGAAGCCGCGCCAGACCAGGTGGTAGACCGTGATGGGCAACAGCAGGTAGAGCACGGCCGAGTACAGGCCACGCAGCAGACGTTCGACGAAATCCTTGCGCATCGCGGAAGGATAAGGGAGAACGCGCAAAACCAGTGAAGACCCGCGCCATCCAGCACGGCCAAACCTCGTCCGTGGCGGCCCGGCGCATCCACTCAGTCCCTGCTCAAGCCCTTGGCTTAGAATTGGCGCATGTCCGATTCACCCACCACCGCAACCCGGCCCTCCTTCTTGCAGCCACGGCATTGGCCCACCTTCGCCTGGCTGGGCGTGGCCATGCTTGCCGCGCGCCTGCCGTGGACGCTGCAGCGGGCGCTCGGGCGCGGCCTGGGCTGGCTTGCACTGCACCTGGCACGCAGCCGCCGCCACGCGGCCGAGGTCAACCTGAAGCTGTGCTTCCCCGAAAAAGACGATGCCTGGCGTCAGCGGCTGCTGCGTGACAGCTTTGATGCACTGGGCGTCGGCGTGTTCGAATTCGCCCGCGCCTGGTGGGGCAAGATCGACGTGATCCGTCCGCAGGTGCAATGGGAAGGCCTGGAACACCTCAAGGCATTGCAGGCCCAAGGCCGTGGCGTACTGCTGGTTTCAGGGCATTTCATGACCCTGGAAATGTGCGGGCGCCTGCTCTGCGATCACGTGCCATTGGCCGGCATGTACCGCCGCTATCGCAACCCGGTGATGGAGTGGGCGGTCAAGAGTGGGCGCCTGAAGTACGCCAACGCGATGTTCGCCAACGAGGATATCCGCGCCACCGTGCGCCATCTCAAGAAGGGTGGGTTTCTCTGGTACGCACCGGACCAGGACATGCGCGGCAAGGAGTCGGTGTTCGTGCCGTTCTTCGGCATGCCTGCCTCCACGATCACGGCTACGCACCAGTTCGCGCGCATGACCGGCTGCGCCGTGGTGCCCTACTTCCATCGCCGCGAGGGCAGCCGCTACGTGCTGAAGATCGCACCACCACTACCGGACTTCCCCACCGACGACGTGGTGGCCGATACCGCCCAGGTCAACGCCGCGATCGAGGACATGGTGCGCGAGGCGCCCAGCCAGTACCTGTGGATCCACCGTCGTTTCAAGCGTCAGCCGGACGGACTCAGCAACTTCTACGCCAAACAGAAGTAAGCCTGCCGGACGGGTTCCGCGGCTGGATCAGGAAGCACGCTCGGCAATCGCAGGCGCGGCACGCAGATCACCGCCACGCCAGATCCTGGCGTGATCCGTGTACTACTCCTGCTTTTCCGCCAGCAGCGCACCGGCGTACAACGCCGCCAGCAGGATGGTCAAACCACCCCAGAACGCCGAATAGAACGCCAGGTGGGTATTGAGCGGGAACACCGTGACGGCCAGCGCCACTGCCGCCGGCCGGGCCCGGTCACGGGCTTCTGGTGGCGCGTAAGCCCACGCCCGCACGGCCATGGCCATGCCCGCCAACCACAGCAGCAGGCCGAGCAGCCCGGTTTCGGCCAGGATTTCCAGCACGATCTGATGTGCATGCAGGGCCGGCCCATCGCCCCATGACGGGGCCTGCTGTGGCGCCGGATCGCAGTGCGGATACGCCTCGCGGAAACCGCGCGCACCGACCCCATTGATCGGATGCTCGCGGACCATGCACAACGCTGCTCCCCATATCTGGCTGCGCCCGGACAACGCTTCGTTGACACCACGCTCGCCCTGCAAGGCCAGCGTAGTACGCGAAACACGCTCACGTACCTGCGGCGATACCAAGGCCAGCCCGGCCACCGCCAGCACGCCGATCAACAACGTAAGCAGCAGCCCCTTGATCCCGATCAGGCGCCACCCGGACAGCAGCAGCACCAGCGCATAGGTGATCAACGATGCCCGCGAACCGGCCAGCACCAGTACCAACCCCATCAAAGCGGCCACCACGAACCAGCCCAGACGCCCCCAGCGATGCCCCACCAGGAAAAGCAGGAACGGGGACACACTGGCCAGCACCTGGCCAAGCTTGAGATTGCAGGGGCCAAAAATGCCCGATAGGCGATCCGCCAGCGCAGCCTCCTCGGGGGCGCACAGCCCATGCCCGCTGACCAGCCATTTGAGCTGGTCCAGCGACCAGAACAATGGACTGGTACCGATGATGGCCTGGGCCAGGGCATCCAGCATCCAGATGCCGGCCACCACCGCCAGGCCGGTGAATGTCGTGCGCCGCCGCTGCGGCGTGGCCACGGCAATGGCGACCAGCCACATGAAAGGCAGGTAACGCAGGCCACCGGCAACTTTGCTCCAGGCACGGCCGGGATCGGCCGCATCCAACGCGGAAACCAGCTGCGGCAACCAATAGGCAAAGAACAAGACGCTGGTCAGGGCCCAGGCCGGTACGCTCAACAGCGGACCGATGCCACCGCGCATGCGCAGCATCACCAGACGCACGGCGGTGTACAGCGCGCCCAGTACCAGCACCGACTCGGCGATGCCCGGCAACGGCCACAACACGACATAGGCGATCACCCACACCGGTGCCCAGCGGCCCGGCAGGCGACCATCCTTGGTGGCAGGGGTATCAACCAACGAGTTCTGCATAGACATCCAGAGTGGCGCGCTGCATCGCCTGCAAGGTGAACGGGATACGCTGCGGCAAGAGCGGCGGATTGTGCAACAGTTCGCCTGCACGTTGCGCCAGCAGAGCGGATTGCCCATGCTGGACCGCGCCGGAAGGCTGCAACTGTGCCAGCAATTCCCCTACCCCGCCTTGGTCCCAGCCCAGTACCGGGCGACCTACCGACAGTGCCTCCAGTACGGTCCGACCAAATGCCTCGGGTTTGTCGGACAGCTGCAGGACGAGGTCACTGGCGGCATAGGCCTCGGCGATACGCGAAGTAGGTTCCGTGATCAGCACTTGCCCGGCGACGCCCATCCGCTCGGCCAGTTGCTCCAATTCGCCTACATAGGCTTCGCGCCCGGGCTCCCGCGTTCCCAACAGCCATAGCAGCGCATGCTGTCCCGCCTGCCGCAGATCGGCGAGCAATTGGATGGCGTGCGCGTGCCCCTTCAGGCGGGTGCCCCTACCCGGCAACAACAACAGGGGAAGCGAGCCGCCCAGCGCGGGGTGGACCTGGGCAACCGCAAGGCGTGCCCGCCGGTCGTCACGGCGCACACGTGCGAACTGGCGACTGTCGACCCCACGCGGTATCACCCGCAGTTTGTCGGAGTCAGTGGCGGGGTAATGCTGCAACAGATAGTCGCGCACGGTCTGCGATACGCAGATCACCCGCTCACCGCTGGTCATGATGCCGCTGTAGCGACCTGGCGAATTCAAGCCGTGCATGGTGGTGACCCAATGCGGCCGCTGTTGCCCGCCCATGCCCCGCAGGGCATACCAACCCAACCATGCCGGCAGGCGCGAACGGGCATGCACGATGTCCGCACCGGTTTCGCTGAACAGGCGGCGCAAGGAGGCCACATGACGCAAGGTCAGCAGCGACTTACGACCAATATCCAGGCTCAGGTGCTCGGCACCGCTCTCCAATAGCGACGGCACCAGCCGGCCACCGGCAGAAACCACGATGGCACGATGACCCGCAGCCACCAATGCGCGGGCAATTTCCAGGGTTGAGCGCTCCACGCCGCCAGAGTGCAGCGCGGGCAGCAACTGCACCACAGTCAGGCGGCGCATCGCTCAGCTCAATCAACCAGCACGAATACCGAGCCGCAATACGGGCACGCAGCCTCGCCATTGGGCTCCTTTTCAATCGGCAGATAGACGCGCGGATGCGAGTTCCACAGCGCCATCTCCGGGGTCGGGCAGCTCAGCGGCAGATCGGCGCGGTGCACGTTGTAACGCTTCTCGGCGTTGGCGGGCGCGTTGGCGGTATGGCTCATGGCGACATTCACGAAAAACAGGACACCGCAATTCTAGCAGCGCCGGGCCCCGCTGCGGCTGCACGCGCCGCGCGCGAAGCCGCGGGACCATCACGCCTGCACGTGTAGTGGGACATCCTGGACCCCTGCCCCAGGCGCCAGCCGCAGGACCCGATCAGCCCCGCCGATGGCCTGCGGCCGATGGGTGATGATCAGCCGCGTCAAGCGCAGTTGCGCCAATGTGCCGCCGATCTGCCGCTCGCTGTCGCCATCCAGATGACAGGTCGCTTCGTCCAGCACCAGCAAGCGCGGGTGCCGGTACAGGGCCCGGGCCAACAATAGGCGCTGCTGTCGGCCCGCGGACAGGGCGCTGCCCCCGTCACCGATCAGGCCGTGATAGCCCATGGGCAGGGCCACGATCTCCTCATGCGCCTGGACCAGTCGCGCTGCCGCCTCGACCCGCGGCATGTCCAGGACGGGTTCGAGGAAGCTGATGTTATCGGCGATGCTGCCACTGAATAGCTGGTCGTCCTGCATGACCACACCCGCCAGCGCCCGCAACTGGCGCGCCCCTACCTGCTGCAGGTCCCTGCCGCCAATGCGAATCCTGCCGCTGGTGGGCTGTAGCAGACCCAACAGCAATTTGACCAAGGTGGTCTTGCCGCTGCCTGACACACCGACGATGGCGACGGCCTCCCCGGCTGCAATACTGAAACTGCAGTTTTTCAACACCCAGGGCTCGGAAGGGCCATAGCGGAAGCACAGATCCTCAACGTCCAACCGCATCTCGGTGATCGTGGCCGGCGCATGTGGCCCCCCTGACGGTTCGGGGGCGGCCAGCACGATGTCCGCCACCCTCGCGGCCTGCAGGCGCGCCAGCCGCAGTTGCACCATCGCGTCCAGCAACGCCGTCATGCGCACGATGAACTGATCCTTGTAGGCCAGGTAGGCTATCAACATGCCAAAGGAGAGCACGTCATCCATGACCAGTGCTGCCCCAAGCCAGATTGCAGCAATGCACTCGCCCCCCCGCAGCAGCTGCGCCACGCCACTGCAGCCCATGGCCAACCGCGCCAGCACACCTTCTTCGCGGGTTGTTGCCGTGACCAGATGGTCGTGCAGGCTGCGTTGTTGGGTCTGTTTGTCGGCAGCTTTCAGGCTGCGCATGCCGCGCAGCATTTCAAGCTGGTGCCGCCGCTCACGCGCCTGTGCAAGAAGCTGTCGACGACTGCCATCACGCTGATCCACCCATGTCACGGCACGTAGTGCCGCGTGCAGAAGCACTGCCAATACCGCGAGCAAGGCGAGCTTCCAGCTGTACAGCAACATCAGCAACAGCGTCGCAGGCGCCATGACGCCATCGGCACAAATGGCGATGCAATTGCCGCCGATAGTCCGCTGGATGGATCTAGCTGCCTCTAGGCCGCCACTGACGTGTGCCACCGGACGTTGTTCGAAGAACTCCGCCGGCAGATGAAACAGATGCGCCAATACATTGCGCATCCATTGCAGCCCGAGCCGTGACGCCAAATGTTGCACGGCGGCCTCGCGCAACACGCCAAGACCGGTCTGCAACAACAGCAACAACGCAAAGCCGATTCCCAGCAGGGTCAGCAGGTCGCGATCCGCCGCCGGCAGCACCTTGTCCACCACCCATTGCAGAAGCAAGGGCCCCAGCAGCACCGTTGCCTGCAACAGCAACGACACCAGCGATATCTGCGCCAGCTGCAGGCGTAGCCCGCGCACCGGCCCGAACAACTGCCGCAGACCCAGCGGCTCAGGCCGCTTGCGCCGTTGCAATGCGGGCGTTGGCGACAGCTCCAGCGCCACCCCGGTGAAATGTGCGGAGACCTCGGCCATCTGCAGACGCCGCTCACCTACCGCCGGGTCGAGTACCGTCACCGTGCCGCGCCGCACCCGGCTGAGCACGACGAAGTGGTGCAGGTCCCAATGCAGCACGCTGGGCAGGGATATCTGTGACAGTTCATCCATGTCCAGCTGCAGCAAGCGGGCTGACAAACCCATGTGGTCGGCAGCATCGATGAGCTGGGCAGGCGTCGCTCCCGCGACAAGGAGCGGAAAGCAGCGCCGCAGCTCATCCAAGCGTACGTGCAAACCGTGCGCCGCCGCCACCATCGCCAAGGCGGCCAGACCACCCTCGCCGGCCTCGGTCTGCAGGATCAGCTTGGCCGCGCAGGTACCGTCGTCGTTTGCCTCTTCATCGAAATACCGCATCAGCGCCGCGCGCTCGGTTGTGCGCCGGCAATCGGCCCTTGCGGGTCCACGCGGGCAACCACTGGCTCCTGAAGAAAACCCTGCACCTTTGCCGACGACGCAGCCGTGAGCAGCAGACCTTCGGAAGATCCGAGTTTGGTCATTTCGTTCACGCGATCGCCGGCAGTACTACCCAATCCACACGGGACCACTGGGGCAATACCGGAGACGCTGGACGCCCTGCGATGAATGCAGCTCACAACGCCATTCGCCACGGATCAACCCGTACAGCCGCAATCAACGTGGGCACTGGAAACAGCCGGCAGTCCAGATCATGCGCCATGCAATCTGCCCCACAGACGCAACAATGGCTCCAACAGCCACTGCAGTACGCTTCTGCGCTCGCCGAGCAGATCAGCCTCAAGCCGCATTCCTGGCTTCAGTATCGCGCTCACCCCATCGGCCACCCAGGACTGACCACCAAGCTCCACCGTCACCCGGTAGAAAGGCCCTCCCTGCTTCGGCTCGCCCAGCAGATCGAACAGTTCCGACGATCCCAATGCTGCGGTGCCGACGCTTGCCACGACACCAGACTGGTGACCGAACTTCTCGAACGGAAAGGCCGCATAGCGCAGCTGCACCTTGTCCCCCGGCGCCATGAAGGCCACCGCCGCCCCCGGCACCAGCAGCTCGGCTTGCAGACGACCATCTCCTGGCAACACGCTCATCAGTGTCTGGCCTTGGCGAACGGACTGTCCTGACTTGACCAGCTGCGTGCCTACCACCCCATCAACGGGTGCCTTGATCGCCGCACCGGCGCGCATCTCCAGCTGCACCCGCTGTTGCTGCAACAGTGCCCGCTGACCGGCATAGCCCGCGCCAACAGCCCGTTGCCCATCGGCGAGGACCTGCACCTCACGCTCAAGCTGCGTAACCGCCCGCTGCGCCAACACGATCCTTCTACCCACCGCCTGTAACTGGGCCAGGTAATCCAGCGCTTGCGCCTGCTGCTGGGTCAGCTGCCATGCACTGACGTAGCGTTCCTGTTCAAACTGACGCAGACGCGCCAGCGTTGCGTTGGCAAGCTGCACTTGTTGCGCACGCGTTTCACGCTCGGCGTGGAGTTCGGAAAGCTCAACCCGCGCACTCTTCAACTGTGCGACGGCAGCTTCCATCCGTTCGCGCGCCTGCGCGCCGGCCGCAGCCTGTTCGGCCAGCGCACTCTGCTCGCGTACCGTCACATCCTGCAGGAGTACAGCGTTTACATCTTCGCCATTACCCGTCACAGACGGACGTTCAATCAACAGCAGCGTGTCGCCTGCAACGACCTTCTGCCCTTCCGTGGCACCGATCCATCGAACCAGACCGGTGGCCGGCGCCAGCACCGTTGCCATGCCCTGCATGGGCACCAGCCGACCTTCAACTGAATGCCGCTGGGTATAGGAAAGGCCCAGCGCCAATCCAAGAACCAACAGTGCGAAACCAGCTGTACCTATGACCACCGGGAACAGACGGACGCGCTGCATGACAACAACAGCACCAAGCCAATGCGCGTGTGGCCGCTGCAGCACTTCGTCCCGAAACAAGTGCGAAGACATCAGACGATCCCGGAGATGAAAACAAGAACACCGACTCTGTGCGATCCGGCAACGCGCTGCAATTCACCCCACGCACAAAGATCACTTGCACCGACGTATCGAATGTTCGGAATGCCCAATATTTCGCCACTGCGCAAGCATCATTGGCAAAATTCGACAATATCGATGACGAGTACATTCTTGGCATTCCATGTCCGTAATGAACATTGACAATAAGTCTTTGCCGACTGCGCGCATGCGCAATCGCTTAGGCTCTAGTCGGCTCTCACATGGTCCGCGCTCAAGGAGGATTTTTTTCATGCATGACCATCTAGGGATCCGTATCCGCAAGGCACGGAGGAAGATGAAGATGACGCAGGCAGAGTTGGCAACCCAACTCAAGGTAAGCCGAAGCGCGGTGGGTAATTGGGAAAGTCCAACAGGCATATCACCCAGCACGACACGATTGATCACCATCGCCTTGGTGACCGATGTTTCGTTCGAGTGGTTGGCAACCGGGCGTGGCGAGCTGGACGCCGTGCCGCGTGAAACAGCTGTTGGCGAAGGGATGGAAATGATCGACGACCCGAGTGAACGCAGGCTGCTCAAGGCCTACCGTTCATGCCGCGCAGCCACCCGCAAGCTGGTGCTGCAGATCGTCGAGACACAGAAGGTGGCGCAGTTCTAGCAACACTGGTGCGGGCGCAATGCCCGTGAAACGCGAAAGCCGGCACTTGGCCGGCTCTCGCTTGCATTACCTGACGCAGAATCAGGCGTTGCGTTCTGCCTCCATCTGCTTGCGGATCTGCGCATCGACCGCAGCAATCGCGGTCATGTTCAGCACACGGCGCGAACTGGCACTGCTGGTCAGAATGTGTACCGGCTTGGTCATGCCCATCAGGATCGGGCCGATCGCCACGCCGTTGGTAAACACACGCACCAGGTTGTAGGCGATGTTGGCAGCCTCCAGGTTGGGCAACACGAACAGGTTGGCGCGACCCTTCAAGGTGCTGTTGGGCAGCAGCTTTTCACGCAACGCCTCATCCCAGGCAGTATCACCCTGCATCTCGCCGTCCACGTTCAGGCGCGGATTGCGCTTGAGCAGTGCCTCGCGCACCTGACGCATCTTCAGCGCGTCCTTGGAATCGTGGCTACCGAAATTGGAGTGCGACAGCAAGGCGATCTTGGGCTCGATGCCGAACAGCTTCATGCGATAGGCCGCCTGCAGGGTCGACTCCACGATCTGCTCGACCGTGGGATCTTCCTGCACATGCGTGTCGACGAAGAAGAACACGCCCTGATTGTTGATCACGCCGGTCATCGCAGAGGTCGAGCTGACCTTGGGCTCCAGCGGGATCACGCTGCGCACATAACCCAGCTTCTTGTGGAAGCGCCCCACCAGGCCCGACAGCATGGCATCGGCTTCGCCGCGGGCAACCATCACCGCCGCGATCAGGGTCGGGCGCGAGCGCATCAGGTTCTTGGCAGCGGCCACGGTGACGCCCTTGCGGCCGGTCATGTCGTGGTAGTACTGCCAATAGTCGTTGAAGCGCGGATCGTCGTTGATGTTGGTGATCTCGAAATCGACACCGGCCCGCATGCGCAGCGCCAGGCGCTCGATGCGTGCTTCGATGACGTCCGGGCGGCCGATCAGGATCGGGAAGGCCACGCCTTCATCGATCACGTTCTGCACCGCCTGCAGCACCACTTCTTCCTCGCCCTCGGCATAGACCACGCGCTGCTTGTCCGCGCGCGCACGGTCATACACCGGCTTCATGAACAGGCTGGTGCGGTAGACGAACTGGGCCAGCTTCTCGCGGTAGGCGCACATGTCGGCGATCGGCCGGGTGGCAACGCCGGAATCCATCGCTGCCTGGGCCACCGCCGACGACAGCTCCACCAGCAAGCGACGGTCGAACGGACGCGGGATGACGTAATCGCGGCCAAAGCTGGGTACATCGCCGCCGTAGGCGGCACCCAGATCGGAGGCTTCCTTGCGCGCCAGCGCAGCAATCGCGCGCACGCAGGCCACCTTCATCTCTTCGTTGATGCTGGTGGCGCCCACGTCCAGCGCACCGCGGAACAGGTAGGGGAAGCACAGGGCATTATTGACCTGGTTCGGGTAGTCCGAACGGCCGGTGCCCATGATCACGTCCGGACGCACCGACTTGGCGTCTTCCGGCAGGATCTCCGGATAGGGATTGGCCAAGGCGAAGATCACCGGGTCGCGCGCCATGCTGGCGACCATTTCCTTGCTGAGGATGCCGCCAGCGGACAGGCCCAGGAAGATATCGGCACCATCGACGATCTCGGCCAGGGTGCGCTTGTCGGTATCACGCGCGTAACGCGCCTTTTCCGGGTCCAGGTCGGTACGGCCGGTGTGGATCACGCCGTCACGGTCGAAAGCGAGGATGTTTTCCGGCTTCAAGCCCAGCGATACCAGCATGTTGACGCAGGAAATACCCGCCGCGCCCATGCCGGTGGTGGCCAGCTTCACCTCTTCGATCTTCTTGCCGGTGATCACCATGGCGTTGAGCACGGCGGCGCCGACGATGATCGCGGTGCCGTGCTGGTCGTCATGGAACACCGGGATATTCATGCGCTCGCGCAGCTTGCGCTCGACCACGAAGCATTCCGGCGCCTTGATGTCTTCCAGGTTGATGCCGCCGAAGGTCGGCTCCAGCGATGCGATGATCTCAACCAGCTTGTCGGGGTCGTTTTCGTCGACCTCGATGTCGAACACGTCGATGCCGGCGAATTTCTGGAACAGCACACCCTTGCCTTCCATCACCGGCTTGCCGGCCAGCGGACCGATGTTGCCCAGGCCCAGCACGGCGGTGCCGTTGGTGATCACGCCGACCAGGTTGCCGCGCGCCGTCATCTCGCTGGCCATGGCCGGGTCTTCCATGATCGCTTCGCAGGCGTGTGCCACACCCGGCGAATACGCCAGGGACAGGTCGCGCTGGGTCAACATGGGCTTGGTAGCCACCACCTTGATCTTGCCGGGCGGCGACATGCGGTGATAGTCGAGGGCGGCCTGTTTGAAATCTTCTTTGGACATCGAGATGGGAACGGTAGCGGGCAAGAAGGACAGCGGATGATACCGCCGTTAGCGGTGTTGGACCTGTCGCGATGCTGTCGCTGTCATGCTGCAAGCGCACAATCCGCAGGTATTGCGACCAATACGGCAAAGTCTGCGCCCATGCGGTGACAGGCACGGGACAAAAAAGGCGCGGGGCTGCCTGTTCGGTGGCAGACCCCGCGCAACACACACAGACAAATCAGGCCTGGACCGGCACCGGCAGCGGTTGCGGCGAGGCTTCCGCGACCACCGGCGGCAGCCGCCCGTCCAGTGCATTGGCCAACTGCTCCTGGTCCAACGCCCCTTCCCAACGCGAGACCACGACCGTGGCCACGGCATTGCCGATGAAGTTGGTAAGCGAGCGGCACTCGCTCATGAACCGGTCCACGCCCAGGATCAGCGCCATGCCGGCCACCGGCACTTCCGGCACCACCGCCAGCGTTGCCGCCAGAGTAATGAAGCCGGCACCGGTCACCCCCGCTGCGCCCTTGGAGCTGAGCATGGCCACCAGCAACAAGGCGATCTGGTGTCCCAGGGTAAGGTCGGTATTGGTGGCCTGGGCAATGAACAGCGCCGCCAGGGTCATGTAGATGTTGGTGCCGTCCAGGTTGAAGGAGTAACCGGTGGGCACCACCAGCCCGACCACCGACTTGCTGCAGCCTGCCTTTTCCATTTTTTCCATCAGCGAAGGCAACGCGGACTCCGATGAGGATGTGCCCAGCACCAGCAACAGCTCCGCCTTCAGGTAGCGGGCCAGCTTGAGCACCGAGAATCCGCACAGGCGGGCCACGGCGCCGAGGATGACCACAACGAACAACAACGAGGTCAGATAGAACGAGCCCACCAGCCAGGCCAGGTTGACCAGCGACCCAACCCCGTACTTGCCGATGGTGAAGGCTATGGCACCAAACGCACCGATCGGCGCAGCCTTCATCAGGATGTGCACCAGCTTGAACACCGGCGCGGTCAGCGACTCCAGAAAGCCCAGTACCGGTCGACCCCTCTCGCCCACCATCGCCAGTGCAATGCCGAACAGAACCGCGACGAACAGCACCTGCAGGATGTTGTCACCGACAAAGGGGCTGACCAGCGTCTTGGGAATGATGTCCAGCGCAAAGCCCACCAGGGTGAGCTCATGCGACTTCTGCACATAGCCCTGCACTGCGCTCTGGTCCAGGTCAGCCGGATTGATGTTCATGCCGGCACCAGGCTGCACCACGTGCGCCACCACCATGCCCACCACCAGGGCCAACGTGGAAAAGAACATGAAATAGACCATTGCCTTGGCAAACACCCGGCCCACGCTGCGCAGATGGGTCATGCCCGCAATGCCGGTGACGATGGTCAGGAAGATCACCGGGGCGATGATCATCTTCACCAGCTTGATGAAAGCGTCCCCCAGGGGCTTGAGCTGCTCGGCAAAGGCAGGCTGGAAATGGCCCAGCAGCACGCCCAGAGCGATTGCAACCAGCACCTGCACGTACAGCTGACGGTAGAACGGCAGGCGCACATGGGCCTGGGCGGCGGGCGTGGCGGAAACGTGCATGGTCACCTCGTCGGGAGTCACTACGGCCGCTGTTGTACGCGCCACCCCTGCCGGTGCCGATAACGCATTGGTACTACTTAGTTCTTTGGTATTACGCCGGCGTTTGGACACAACCCACCGGTCATGCTTCCGATAGAGTCGCTGCTACGCCCAGCTGGAGTGGCTCCCGGACCACGCGATCACGCCACCGTGCTGGTGCCGCCCCGCCGTTCTGCGTGACCATCGCGACCATGCCCCTGACCCGTCCCGTCCGCCGCCAGTTCCGCCGCCTGCTGTTGCCGCTGGCCACGCTGCTGGTGATCGGCGTACTGACCTGGTTGGCATTGCAGCAGCTGGAGCAGCGCAATCTGCAGGCGGAGGCAGCACAGGCGCGCACCCAACTACGCCTGCACGCGGATGCGCTGCAAGCCTTGGTCGAGCGCTATCGCGTATTGCCCGCCGTGCTGGCGCTGGACCCGGATATCCGCGCGGCGCTGGCACAACCTGGCATCACTGCGGCCGAGGCCACCCAGATCAACCTCAAACTGGAACAGGTGAACGGTGCCGCCGCCACCTCCACGCTCACCCTGCTCGACCGCAATGGCCTGGCGCTGGCGGCCAGCAACTGGCGCATTCCGGGGGCCAGCAACGTCGGCAATGCCTATCACTTCCGCCCGTACTTCCAGGATGCGATCCGCGACGGCAGCGCAACCTTCTATGCCGAAGGCGTCACCACGGCGGTGCCCGGCTATTTCCTGTCCGAAGCGGTACGTGATGCCGAGGGCAAGCCGATCGGCGTGGTGGTAGTCAAGCTGGTGCTGCGGCCGCTGGAGCGGACCTGGGCCGGAAACGACGAGACGGTCTTCGCCACCGACGCCAACGGCGTGGTGTTCCTGTCCAGCCGCCCGCAGTGGCGCTACCGGGTATTGGCGCCCTTGCCGGCCACCACCCGCGAACAGCTGCAACGCACCCGGCAGTACGGCCGGGTACCGCGCCAACAACTGCCGTATCGCTCCAGCCAGACACTGACCGCCGGCGTTCAGCGCGCCCGCATTGCCGACACCGGCGACATGATCTGGGTATCACAGGCCCTGCCAGCACAGGACTGGACCCTGCATCTGTTGCGTCCCACCCAGCCCGCCGTTGCCGCCGCCCGCGTTGGCGCTGCCGCCTTGGCAGCAGTCCTGGCGATGCTGGCTCTGCTTGTCTATGTGCTGTGGCAACGGCGCCGGCTGGCACTACTGCGCGAACGCAGCCGCCAGGAGCTCGAGCGCATGGTCAAGCACCATGCCCAGGAGCTGCGCACCGCCCATGATGGCCTGGTGCAGGCTGCGCACAGTGCCGACTACGGTGAAAGCCCCAGCCTGCAGCACCTTCCCCAGGGCGTTTGCGTGGTCGACGCGCAGCTCAACCTGGTAGCGTGGAATCGGCGCTACATCGAGCTGTTCCGCTTCCCCCCGGATTTCATCCGCGTGGGACGCCCGATTGGCGACGTGTTCTTCTACAACGCCAAGCGCGGCCTGCTGGGTCCCGGCCCCATCGACGAAGCCATCGAGCGTCGCCTCAACCATCTGCGCTCGGGCAAGCCGCATATGCACGAACGCGAGCGCAGCGATGGCAGCGTCATCGAGATCCGTGGCAACCCGCTGCCCGATGGCGGTTTTGTCACCAGCTATGCCGACATCACCGCCTACAAGAACGCCGCACGCGACCTGCGCTCACTGGCCGACACGCTCAGCCGGCGCATCGACGAACGCACCCATGACCTCGCACTGGCCAAGCGCGACGCCGAGGACGCCAACCAATCCAAGACGCGCTTTGTCGCCGCCGCGGTGCACGACCTGCTGCAACCACTCAATGCCGCACGCATGTTCGTGTCGGCGCTGCGCCTGCGTCTGCCCGATGCCGACGCACGCGCCATCGTCGACAACGTGGACAATGCGCTGGCAGCCCAGGACGGCATCCTCAACAGCCTGCTGGATATTTCACGACTGGAATCCGGCGCACTGGAAACCCAGGTGCGCGATTTCGCCATAGGCCCACTGCTGCAGGCATTGGCAAATGAGTCCGGCATCCAGGCCGCCGCGTGCGGGCTGCGCCTGGACCATGTCGCCACCACCCAGGTGGTCCGCAGCGACCCTGCCCTGCTGCGCCGCATCCTGCAGAACTTCCTGTCCAATGCGATCCGCTACACCCGCAGCGGGCGCATCCTGATCGGCTGTCGACGCGCGCAGGGGCAGCTGCGCATCGAAGTGCACGATACCGGGCCCGGCATCGCCGAAGCTCGCCAGCGGGAGGTGTTCGAGGAATTCCACCGTCTGGACAACGTGGGCAACAGCGAGCGCGGCGCCGGCTTGGGCCTGGCCATCGTCGAGCGCATCGCGCGGCTGCTCGGCCACCGTGTCGGCCTGCGCTCGACCAGCGGTCGCGGTAGCAGCTTCTCCATCACGGTGCCGCTGGGCGATGCCAGCTTGGTATTGCCGCAACCGGCGAAGGCTCCCATCACCGATGAGACCGTGAGCGATTCATTGCTGAGCGGCTGCCGGGTCTGGTGCGTCGACGATGACAGCCGCGTCAGGCTCGCCACCCGCCTGCTGCTGGAACGCTGGGGTTGCCACGTCCTGCTGGCAGGCGGTCCCGACGAAGCGCTGGCTGCCGCGACCCCCGCCAGCGTGCCCGACGTGCTGCTGCTGGATGTCCGCCTCGGGCCGATTACCGGCCCGGAACTGTTCCCAGAGCTGGTCCGGCGCTGGGGCCGCGCCCCGGCAGTGATCCTCTACACCGCCGAGCAGGACCCGGCCCTGCGCGAGCTGGCCAACAGCCATGGCTGGGGCTTCCTGTCCAAGCAGGCACGCAGTTCGGCACTGCGCTCGTTGCTCACCCACCTGTGCCAACGCACCCGCTGACGGGCACTCGACCATCCTGGCATCACGATGATCGCCGACCGTCGCACAGGGATGGCATGGCTGTCGAACGATGGCCGCGCCCGTTTGCAAGGGCCGTCGGCACCTCAATGTCCGCCTTTGGCATCAGCCAGAAAGGCCGCATCCGCATCGGCCTCCGGTTCCAGTGCCTTGACCAGCAACGCGGCCTGGGTGCGGCTGTTGCAACCGAGCTTTTTCAGGATCGCGGTGACATGCACTTTCACGGTGTTTTCGGCCAGACCAAATTCATAGGCGATCTGTTTGTTGAGCAGGCCATCGGCGACGCTCAGCAATACCCTGAACTGCTGCGGCGTCAGCTGCGCCAATCGCGCTGCCAGCAGCGCATCCTGTTCCGAGCGTTCCACCGCCAGGGGCGGAAAGCAGGTGTCGCCCTCCATCACCGCGGTCACCGCGGTGCGGATGCTCTCCACCGGCGCCGACTTCGGGATGAACCCCGCCGCGCCAAACTGCTGCGCACGCCGGATGACCCGCGGGTGATCGTTGGAAGAAATGATGATCACCGGAATATCCGGGCGCTCGCCGCGCAACCACACCAGCGAGGAGAACCCGCGCGCGCCCGGCATGGTCAGATCCAACAGCACCAGGTCGACATCGGCATGCTGCTGCAGGGTCTCGGTCAGCGCTGACACGCTGGCGACCTCCAGCGTCTGGCCGATCGCCACCTCTTCGCGCAGCGCATGCAACACCGCTGCACGGAACAGCGGGTGATCGTCGGCTACCAGGACCTTGGCCAGGTTCATGTCCGCAGTGTGGCATGCAGCTGGCGGAGCCGCCCTAATACCAATGCACTATTTGAACGTCCCCTCTGGCTGACTATGGTCCGGCTCGACCCCTACGCCAAGGCTCTACGGATGCTCATCGCCCGCCTGTGCAAGTCCCCGCTGCCGCTGCTGGTGCTGTTGGCCATCCCTGCTGCCGCGCAGGCCGAAGATGCCGCCAGCATCAAGTTCAGCGGCCGCCTGTACTACGACGTGGCACGTTTCGACAACGATGGCCGCGGCAAGCCCGAACGCGACAACGATGACCTGCGCGCGGCGTGGTTGGCCGCGTCCGGCAAGCTCTATGGCTTCGACTACAAGATCGAAGGCGACTTTGCCGGCCATCGCCCGGTGGCGCGCGATGTCTACCTTGCGCGCAGTTTCGGCACCACGACGGTCACCCTGGGCCAGTTCAAGCAGTACTTCACCCTGGATGACCGTGCCAGCGCCAACCACATCCCCACCATCGAGCGCAGCTGGCTGGCACAGGCGCTGGCACCGACCTATCGGCTGGGGCTGGGCGTGAACGGCTACGACCGGGGGGTGTTCTGGAGCGGCAGCGTGTACAGCCTGGAAAGCATCGACGCCTGGAAGGTCAAAGGCCGGGGTATCGGTGGCCGCGCCGGCTATGCCCCGTGGAGGGATGCCGGGCGTGTACTGCATTTCGGCGCATCGCTGGCCCGCGAAAACTACGACAATCCTGGCACCGAGGGTGCGGCGGCGTTGCGCATGCAGCCGCGGACGGCAGGTTACTTTGGCGACAACAGCCGCCTGACCCTGTTCGACTTCCATGACGGCCACGACGTCACCGCGAAGAAGTTCGGCCTTGAAGCTGCCGGCGTGTACCAGAGCGTGGCGTGGCAGGGCGAATACGCGGGCGCCCGCTACGACGGCGGCCAGCAGCAAGCCAAGGTGCGCTCGGCTTACCTGCAGGGCAGCTGGCTCATCACCGGTGAATCGCCCAGCTACGACGCCAAGGCCGGCCGTTTCGTCCAGCTCAAGCCGACGCGCAGCAGCGGCGCCTGGGAGCTGGTGGCCCGCTACGACCACATTGAAGGCCAACAATGGCCAAGTACCCGCACCGACCTGTCTGCAGAGGCGTGGACCGTCGGGGTGAACTGGTACGCCCAGAAGCACTTCCGGGTGATGCTGGACTGGACCGACAGCCGCCGCCGTGATCAACTGCGCGACAGCCTGCTGGACCACACCGCCACCCTCGCCGCCCGCGCCCAGATCGACTTCTGAGACCGCTTGGCCCCGCATTTCCGCAAGCCGCAATCGTGCGGAAGAAAATAATTTTCATAATCCCCCACCTGTGATACACAATAGGTCGCCCTTTTCGGGCATGACTTAGACATGGCGGCGGGGAATGCAGGAAAATTACTTTCAGCAAAGCACACTCCTGATCGGCAAAGGCCTGCCCGCAGGGGGGCCCTGGACGCCTGCTGCGCTGGCGCAACAGGGTCCCGCGCTGCTGGATGAGCAGGTCAGCCTGCCGGCCGCAGTACTGTCGCAATCCGCGCTCCTGCACAACCTGGCGTGGATGCGCGAATTCGCCCAGGCCTATGGCTGCCACTTGGCGCCGCATGGCAAGACCACGATGAGCCCGGCCTTGTTCCGCATGCAACTCGATGCCGGGGCCTGGGGCATCACCCTGGCGACCGCCGCCCAGACCGTCGCAGCGCATGCCGAAGGCGTGCAGCGCATCCTGCTTGCCAACCAACTGGTGGGTAGAGGCAATTTCGACCTGGTCGCCGACCTGCAGGCACACGATCCCGACTTCTGGTTCGCCTGTGTTGTCGATTCGGCAGCGAACGTCGCCGCACTGGGCGCCTACTTCGCCGCGCGCGGCCAAACCATCAAGGTATTGCTGGAAGTCGGCGCCGACGGTGGCCGCACCGGCGTACGCGATGCCAGCCAAGCCGATGCCGTCCTGCATGAAATCGCACGTTGGCCCGCATCTGTAGCACTGGTAGGCGTCGAAGTCTACGAAGGCGTGGCTGCCGACGAAGCCGGCGTACGCGCCGTCCTGCAGCGCGCGCTCGCGCAATGGCAGGCCATCCGCGCGGCGGGCGGCTTCGCCCAACTCCCCGCCATTCTCAGTGGCGCCGGCTCTGCCTGGTTCGATCTGGTCGCCGAAACCTTTGCGGTCGTGGCCAAGGACAGCGATGCCCAGGTGGTGCTGCGCCCCGGTTGCTACCTGACCCATGACGTGGGCGCCTATCAACAGGCCGCCAAACGGATCGAGGCCAGCAACCCCGTGGCGCGGAGGATCGGCAGCAGCCTGCGGCCGGCACTTCGGCTGTGGGCTTATGTGCAATCGCGCCCCGAACCCGGCAAGGCGATCATTGGCCTGGGCAAGCGCGATGCCGCCTTCGACGCGGGCTTCCCGGTAGCGGCACTGCACTATCGGCCCGGCACCGGGACGCCGGTCGATGCGCCTGTGCATTGGAAGGTCACCGCAATGATGGACCAGCACGCCTTTTTGCAGGTGCAGGACGAAGACGCGCTCGAGGTCGGGGACATGCTGTGCTTCGACATCTCCCATCCCTGCCTGACCTTCGACAAATGGCGCCACCTGTTGGTGGTTGATGACATGCACCGCGTTGTCGGTGCCGTTTCCACGCAGTTCTGACCGTATCGGGCCCGGCATGACCCACGGAAACCTGCTGTTGATCTACGCCACGCTGTCGATCCTTGCACTGATCGTGCTGATAGCCCGCTTCCGGCTCAACCCGTTCATCAGTGTCACCCTGGTCTCGGTCGGCCTGGCCCTGCTCGCCGGCATGCCGGCACCGGAAATCCTGCCCGCCTACGAACAAGGCGTCGGCAAGACCCTGGGCCATATCGCCTTGATCGTCGCGCTGGGCACCATGCTCGGCAAGATGATGGCCGAGTCCGGTGGTGCCGAACGCATCGCACGCACCCTGATCGCCCGCTTTGGCACCCGCAACGTGCACTGGGCGATGATGCTGATCGCCTTCTGCGTTGGCCTGCCGATTTTTTTTGAAGTCGGCTTCGTGCTGCTGATCCCCATCGTGCTCAACGTTGCCCGCCGCACCGGTGTGCCGTTGCTGTTGGTCGGCCTGCCGATGGTGGCTGGCCTGTCTGTGGTTCACGGCCTGGTGCCGCCGCACCCGGCCGCCATGCTGGCCGTCAACGCGTACGGCGCCGATGTCGGCCGCACCGTGTTCTATTCGCTGTTGGTCGGGCTGCCTACCGCTGCGCTGGCGGGGCCGGTGTTCGCCAAGTTCGTCGCGCCGCGCGTGCAGTTGCCTGCCCACAACCCGATGGAGGCTGCGCTGCTGGACGAGGGCCATGGCCGCATCCCCGACGATCAGCTGCCAAGTTTCGGCATCACCCTGGCGACCCTGCTGCTGCCGGTTGCACTGATGCTGCTGGGCGGCTGGGCCGACCAGATCGCCACGCCGGGCTCGGCCCTGAATCACGGACTGCGCTTCATCGGCCACTCGGTGGTAGCACTGCTGCTGGCCACCCTGATGAGTTTCATCACCCTTGGCCTGATGCGTGGCTTCAGCCGCGAGCAGATCCTCAAATTCACCCAGGACTGCCTGGCGCCCACCGCCGCGATCACCTTGCTGGTCGGCGCCGGCGGCGGCCTCAATGGCATCCTTGTGCATACCGGCGTAGCGTCCGAGATCATCGCCCTGTCCCAGCGCTTCGAACTTTCCCCGCTGCTGATGGGCTGGACCATGGCTGCGCTGATGCGGGTAGCCACCGGCTCGGCAACCGTCGCCATGACAACCGCATCCGGCATCGTCGCACCCATCGCTGCGGCGATGGGCTATGCCCATCCGGAATTGCTGGTATTGGCCACCGGCGCCGGCTCGGTGGTGTTGTCACACGTCAATGACGGCGGCTTCTGGCTGGTGAAGGAATACTTCAACATGACCGTGGCCCAGACCTTCAAGACCTGGACCGTGCTTGAAACCCTTATTTCCGTCGTCGCCCTGATGTTGGTGATGGCCCTTTCCCTGGTGCTTTAAGCATGTCCCAGAACACCTTCGATATCGTCTACGAGCTGCGTCAACGCCAGCACGAGTTCAGCCCGGTCGAGGCACGTATCGCCGCGGCCATCCTTGCTGACGTGGACGCCGCTGCCCAATACGGCGTCAGTGAGCTGGCCGAGCGCGCGGAAGTCAGTGCCGCGGCGATCTCGCGCTTTGCCAAGGCGCTGGGCTGCGATCACGTGCGCGAACTGCGCGCGCGCCTGGCGTCGGCCAGCGCAGTGGGCAAGCGCTTCCTCGAACAGCAGAACGCGCCGCCGGTATCGGCGCTGTATGCGCAGATCTGCGACGACATCCAGGAAAGCCTGCGCCACAACATCGCCAACCTGAAGGAAGACGTGGTGCAGGACCTGGCCGAGGCGCTGTGCCAGTCACGCATGGTCCATATCTTCGGCCTGGGCGGCTGCTCCACGGTTTTTGCCCAGGAACTGCAAAGCCGGTTGGTGCGCTTCGGGCGTCCGGTATCAGCCTGCAGCGACGCGCTGATGATGAAGATCATTGCAGCGACACTGGGGCCGGAAGACCTGGTTATGGTGCTGTCGGTCAGCGGCATCACGCCCGAGATCGTGTCGGCCGTGGATATCGCCCGCACCTACGGCGCGCGCATCGGCAGCGTCACCCAGGCAGATACCGCGCTGGCCGAACGCAGTGACTGGCTGTTGCCGATCCAGATCGAGGAAACCGACTTCGTGTTCAAACCCTCCGCATCGCGCTACGCAATGATGCTGGCCATCGACGTACTGGCCACCACCACCGCACTCAACGACGCCAATGCCAACCACGAGCACCTGCGCCGCATCAAGCTGGCACTGGACCGCCACCGCGGCGGTGACTCCCGCCTGCCGCTGGGTGATTGATCGATGCATGAGGTAGTGATCCGCGGTGCGCTGGTATTCGATGGCAGCGACAGGACCGGCGAGGTGACGGACGTTGCCATCGACAATGGCTACATCAGCGCCATCGGCACGCTGGCAGATGCCGCCGCCGGCACGACCATCGATGCACGGGGTTTGGCGCTGGCACCGGGCTTCATCGACGTGCACACGCATGACGACATCGAAGTCATCCGCAACCCGGCCATGCTCAGCAAGCTGTCACAGGGGGTCACCACCGTCGTGGTTGGCAACTGCGGCATCAGTGCCAGCCCCGTGCGCATCCACGGTGAGGTGCCGGACCCGATGAACCTGCTCGGCGATGCCGCGGACTTCAGGTTCGCGGATTTCGCCAGCTATCGCATGGCAGTGGAACACGCTGCGCCTGCGGTCAACGTGGCCGCCCTGGTCGGCCACACCGCGCTGCGCCAGAACCATATGGACAGGCTGGACCGTGCCGCCAGCGAAGCCGAGATTGCCGCAATGCGCGCGCAGCTGCGGCAAAGCCTGGACCAGGGAGCACTGGGGTTGAGCAGCGGTTTGGCATATGCATCGGCGTTCCATGCGCCTGCCAGCGAGGTGGAGGCATTGGCGCTGGAGCTGCCCAAGGACGGGCTGTATGCCACCCACCTGCGCGACGAATTTGCCGGCGTGCTGGATGCGATGGAAGAGGCCTTCACTGCAGCGCGCGCACCGCAGGCCAGGGTGCGTGTCTCCCACTTGAAGTGCGCGGGTATCGACAACTGGGGCCGCAGCCAGCAGGTGCTTGAATGCCTGCAGAACGCCGCGCGCCAGCAGGACGTGGCCTGTGACTGCTATCCCTACGCGGCCAGCGCGTCCACGCTGGACCTGAAGCAGGTCACTGATGCCTACGACATCCTGATCACCTGGTCCGATCCGGAACCTGATCAGGGCGGACGCTTGCTGGCCGATATTGCTGCCCACTGGCAGATGTCCCTGCACGATGCCGCCATCCGCCTGCAGCCCGCTGGCGCGGTTTACCACGGCATGGACGAAGCCGACGTCCGCCGCATCCTCAGCCATCCGTTGACCATGATCGGCTCGGACGGCCTGCCGCGTGACCCACGGCCGCACCCGCGGCTATGGGGTACCTTCCCCAGGGTGCTGGGCCACTACGCCCGCGATGAGAAGCTGTTCCCGCTGCATACCGCCGTGCACAAGATGACCGGCCTGCCTGCCTCACGTTTTGCCATGGGCAAGCGCGGCTTCATCCGCCAGGGCTGGTGTGCCGACCTTGTGCTGTTTGATCCGGCCCGGGTCCGCGACACCGCCAATTTCCACGATCCGGTGCGTGCGGCCGAAGGCATCGCCTCGGTCTGGGTCAACGGGCGCCTGGCCTATGACGGACAAACCGTCCTCGCCCACAGCGGTCAATTCATCACCCCGCAAGCCAGCCCTGCCGGCTGATTGCAATCCGAACCAAGCAAGGAGACACCCATGAGTGATATCAAGCGCTACGGCGCCGAAGGCGGCGTCGGCCAGGGCAAGCAGCACATGCCGTTTTCGCGCGCGGTCGAAGCCGATGGCTGGCTGTATGTCTCCGGACAGGTGCCAATGCGCGACGGCGAGCTGGTCGCAGGCACGATCACCGAGCAAGCGCATGTGGTGATCGGCAACGTGCTGGCCATCCTGGCCGAGGCCGGGTACGGCCCCGAGCACGTGGTGCGCTGCGGCGTATGGCTGGATGACGCACGCGACTTCTATGCCTTCAACGGCGTGTTCAAGCACTACTTCGGCGAACACCCGCCGGCACGCGCCTGCGTGGAGAACCGCATGGTGGTGGACTGCAAGGTCGAAGTGGACTGCGTGGCCTACAAGCGCCCGCTGCGCGACTAAGCTGCATCTGTAGAGCCGAGCCATGCTCGGCATGGATGCCGGAATGCGCGCCCTGCCTGGCATGGCTCGGCACCACAGCTGGGATTGCGCGATTGGTTGTGACGGAGACAAGCCTGGCGTCGCGACATATCCCGCCCTGCCGGTGCTGGCAAGAACGTTGAGCTTGTTGCTCATGCCCAACCAGTGCCAATAGGCCCGGTTGCCATGCTCCGGCTTGGGCGGCACAGTCGGGGCTGACGTTGAAGCAAGGTACCTGCCCCGATGATCCATCTTGACGCCGTACAGACGGTCGCCTTTGCCGGCCTGACCCTGTTCGCCGGCTACGCCTTATGCCGCGCCATCCCGTTCTTCCGCCGCTACAACCTGCCCGAGCCGGTAGTCGGTGGCCTGCTGGTGGCCTTGGCGGTGTGGTGGGCACATGGGCAGCAGACAACCCTGTTCGAGCTGGATACCACGCTCAAGACGCCCTTGATGGTGGCCTTCTTCACCACCTTGGGCATCAATGCCAGCGTGCGCTTGCTGCGCGTCAGCGGCAAACAGGTGATGGTGTTCCTGCTGATCGGCAGTCTCTTCGCGGTGCTGCAGAACCTGATCGGCATCAGCGTGGCCAAGCTGTTCGGGCTCAACCCGATGTTCGGCGTATTGGCCGGTTCGGCCACGCTCACCGGCGGCCCGGCCACCGGCCTGGCCTTTGCCGGGCATTTCGAGCAGGCCGGCCTGGTAGGCGCGGAGAGCCTGGCCGTGACGGCGGCAATGGCCGGCATCATCTGTGGCGGCCTGGTAGGTGGCCCGGTGATCACCGTGTTGATGCAGCGCTTCAAGGTGCCGCATCCCACCCAGAAGGCCACCGACGCGCAACTGGCGGAGGACGAAGCGGTAATCGTGCGCTACCCCAGCGAATCAGCGCGCGAGTTCGACGCGCTCAAGAGCATCGTGGTCCTGCTGATGGCCATGTGGCTGGGCGTGTGGGTCGGCAAGGGCTTCGAAGGCCTGGGCCTGACCCTGCCGACCTATATCGGCGCCATGCTAGTGGGCGCGGTGATCCGCAACATCGATGACTACACCGGCTGGATCAAGCTGTCGGTACCCACCACCGACCTGATCGGCAATATCTGCCTTGCCCTGTTCCTGGCCATCGCCCTGATGGACCTCAAGTTGTGGGAGTTGGCCGGCATGGGCCTGCCATTGCTGGTCAACCTGATCATCCAGGTCGCCGTGGTGGCGCTGTTCGCGGTGCCGATCTACTGGCTGATGGGGCGCGACTACGACGCCGCGGTGATGGGCGGTGGCTTCATCGGCTTCATGCTGGGTACCACCGCCAATGCAATGGCGGTGATGCGGCGCCTGGCGCAGCGTTACGGGCCGGCGCCGCGTGCCTTCCTGGTCGCGCCGCTGGTGGGAGCGTTCTTCATCGACTTCATCAACGCGCTGATCATCACCGGCTTCCTCAACTTCTGGCCGCACTGACGGTCGGTTCCGTGCGCCATACCCGCGCCGCGCGCGCGGGTTGGCGCGACAATGCATACCTCCCCACATCCAGCTGCTGCACTGATGACCGCCACCGCTGTGCCCTCCGTTTCCTCTGGCCCTGAGCTGATCGTCATCGGCGCCGGCGTGGTGGGGCTTGCCACCGCCTATGCCGCGGCGCGCCGGGGGTGCTCGGTGCTACTGGTAGACCGCAACAGCGGCCCCGCACTGGGCACCTCCTTCGCCAACGGTGCCCAGCTCAGCTACGCCTACACCGATGCAATGGCTGGCCCGGGCACCTGGAAGCAGCTGCCGGAAATGGCATTCGGCCGCAATGGGCCATTCCGCACACGCTGGTCGGCTGATCCGGGTTTCCTGCGCTGGGGCCTGTCCTTCCTGCGCCAGGCAAGTACCGGCGGCCTGCATCGCAATACCCTGGCCACGCTTGAGCTGGCACTGGAGTCACGCCAGGCCATGCTCGAGTTGCTGCAACAACACCCCATCGAGTTCGACCACGCCGTCTCCGGCAAGCTGCACCTGTATCCCTCGCCCGAGGGCATGCAGGGCGCTGCGGCGATGATCGCCCTCAAACGGACCAGCGGCGTCCAGCAACGCCTGGTGGATGCGGCCGAAGCCAAGACCATCGAGCCCGCCTTGCGCGGTGCCCCCTGGCTGGCTGGCGCGGTGTACTCGCCCGATGAGGAAGCAGGCGATCCCTACCGCTTCAGCCAGGGGCTGCTCGAGGTACTGCAGCAACACTACGGCGTGCAGACGCGGTTTGATTTCCCGATCCAGTCACTGCGCCGCGTGGATGGGCAGTGGCAACTGCAGGCGGGCAATGCTGACGTTCTGCGCGCGCCACGGGTGGTGGTCTGCGCCGGCATCGACAGTGCCGCCCTGCTCAAGCCGCTGCACCAGCGCGTGCCGGTGATGGCGATCAAGGGCTATTCGTTCACCGCGCCCTGCGGCGCCAATGCACCGCACGTCAGCATCACCGACACCAAGCGCAAGCTGGTGTTCTGCCGCTTGGGCGATCGCATCCGCGTGGCCGGCCTGGCCGATCTCAACGATTGGAGCCCGACGCCCGAGCCGGCACGACTGGCGCAATTGATCGCCCAGGCGCGCGCATCGCTGCCCGAGGCGGCCGACTACGACCACATCCAGAGCAGTTGGGCAGGTTTGCGCCCGGTCACCCCGTGGTCTTCGCCGATCATTCGCAACCTGGGCGACGGCCTGGCCTGCAACATCGGCCACGGCATGCTGGGCTGGACCCTGGCCATGGGCAGCGGCGAACGTGCGGTAACGCAACTGCTGGACGCCAGTTGAGGCCTATTCGCCGCTGATCTGATCCATGCGGATACGGTTGGCAAACAACGAGAACGCCAAGGCACCGGCCAAGCCATTGGCGCGGTTGATCCACTGCGGCAACCAACGCGGCGGTGCCAGCACCCCGGCCTCGAACAGCGGCGTCAGCGCCTGCGCATCATCCAGCGTCATCTTGCCGGCAAACAGCCAGCGGCAGGTCTGCAGTTTTTCATCGCGCAGCATCTGGCGGAAGAAGGTATGCACCGATACCAGCCCGCGCAGATACACGGTGTCCTTGGTGAACGCCGCACCGCCGGTCGTCGGCACGCCACGGAACACGCGCTGTGCCGAAGAAAAGCTCTCCTCCGCCGTCTGCCCCGCACCGCGGAAGTAATTGAACACCTCGATGAAATCCGCACCATCGCGCGCCATCGCGATCGCCTCGATGCGCAGGCTGATGCGCTTGAGCCGCTGGATGTCGATGCTGCCGGTGATTTGCTCGGCGAACGTGGCCAGGCCTTCCTGGGTAGCGGTGATGCGCGGCGACGACAACCCAAGGCTGGGCAGCACCGCCTGATCGCGGCCGTTGAGCGCGGTCAGTGAGTGCACCAGCGCTTCATGGTGATACAGCTGGGCACGGTCGTAAGCGCTGAAACTGGCGCTGGTGCGCAGACGGATGCGGGTGGCACCTGCGGCGGCCTTGGCGATCAGTTCCGGGTCCAGCTCCACCGTGATCATGCGCCCGGCGAAAAAGTCGTCCAGGTCCCCCTGCAGCTGCAACTGCAGCGCGATGGCCGACACCGGCACCTGTTCTTCCGGGGCCAGCAGTTCGTGGTCCAGCTCCTGTGCGATCTGGATGAAGTGACGCGCCGCTTCGCGCGTGGTCGGGCCATTGCCCGGCATCGGCTGCTCGGGCACCCCGAACAGATGGGTGGAAAAGTGATCCACCGCCGAAGTGCCCAGCACTTCCAGCAGGCCCGCTGCCAGGTCCCAACTGCGCGCCGAATCGTGGATATAGCTGCCCAGCGGATGCGAGGTGTCCACCTGTGCCATCACCGCCGCCAGTTCACGCCGCGCATCGCTGAAGTCCAGCTTCGGATACGCCACCTGCGGCAGCACCGGATTGCCACGGGCTACGCTGGCAAGGAACGGCGCCTGCGTATTGGCGGGCCAGCTGGTGAGGCTGAGCAGGCGGATACCTTTCACCGCGGCCACCATGCGCGCATCCAGCGCGGCGTGATGGGCGATCTCCGGATCGTTATGGATGACTGCGTTGTCCATCGACCACCTCACTGATCTGGATGGCGCCTCAGCGCCGCTTGCCCTTGCCTACCGGACGCCATTGCGTACCGCGGCTGGTTTTCTTGCGTTCGGTGGATTGTTCGGCCTGGCGCTGCGCCAGCTTGGCTGCAGCCAAGGCCACCTCCTCGCGCAGCTTGAGGTAGCTCTCCAGCCGGCTTTCATCGATGTCGCCACGTTCAATGGCTTCCTGTACCGCACAACCGGGTTCAGCGTGATGCGAGCAATCGCGGAACTTGCACTGCGTGGTCAGCTCCTCGATATCGGCAAAGCCGCCCTCGGCCAGGGTTTCCTCGCCGGTGGGCTTGAGCTCGCGCATGCCGGGCGTATCGATCAGGCAGGCGCCATACGGCAAGGGCATCAGTGCGCGATGGGTGGTGGTGTGGCGCCCCCGCGAATCGCTGCCACGTACCTCGTTGGTCTTCATCCGGTCCTCGCCCAGCAACGTGTTGGTCAAGGTGGACTTGCCCGCGCCAGAGGAACCCACCAGCACCACGGTATTGCCCGGGCCCAGCCAAGGCAGCAGTGCGGCCACGCTGTCCGGGTCCTTGCCATTGATCGCCAGCAAGGGGATCTGTTGTGCAGCCAGGTCTTCCAGCACCGCCAAGGCATCTTCGCTGTACTCGGTCTGGTCGGCCTTGGTCAGCACCACCACCGGTGCTGCACCACCACCGCCCACCAGCAACAGATAGCGCTCGATGCGACGCGGATTGAAGTCGGCGTCCAATCCACAAACGATGAAGACGGTGTCGATGTTGGCTGCAATCACCTGCTGGTGGTAATGCTCACCCGCGGCACCGCGCTTGATCGAGGTATGCCGTGGCAGCAGCGCGACGATGCGCTTGCCGTCTAACAGCACCCAGTCGCCCACCGCTGCCCGCTCATGGCTGGGGAACCGCGGCCGCTGCCATTCAGGTGGCGACTCGGTCTTGAGGCTGGCATCCGGCGCATCGGCAACGACATAACCGGAGCGATGCTGTTCGATCACCCGCCCCGGGCGCGCCTGCGGATGGGCGGCAAAGGCGGCCTGCCAAGCCGGGTCCTCGGGCGGACCGGGCCAGGGCCAACCGATATGGCGGAGCGAATCGAAATCAATGGAATCTGTCATTGGCCAATTCTATAAGAGCTGGGATTGGGGGATCGGGATTGGGGATTGGGCAAAGCCGGAGCCGGAGCCAGGGCAGAGCCGGATCACCCCTCCCCGGCCCTTCCCTGCGTTGCGCGCGAGGGAGGGGGCGTGGCGCGCTTGCCTTGCTTTTGTCTGTAACCAATCGCCGATCCCGATTGCCCGCCCCCCCTCGCCCCGCAACGCAACAATTCAGATAACATGCGAAATCCATGCCCTTGATGGCCCTGAGAAAATGTCAAGCCCTGTCAAACCGCTAGCCACCCGTGAACGCCTGTCCGAAGTCCGCTACGAGATCCGTGGTGAACTGGCCCGGCGAGCGCGTGAGCTGGAGGCGCAGGGCCGCAAGCTGATCAAGCTCAACATCGGCAACCCCGGCAATTTCGGCTTCCGCGCGCCAGAACATCTGCAGCACGCCATCGCCGATGACATGGGCCGCACCGACCCGTACACGCACCAGCAGGGCCTGCCGGTTGCCCGTGAAGCCATTGCGGCGGCCTACGCCCGCCGCGGTGCACCCGATGCCGTGGCCGATCGTGTGTTCCTCGGAAATGGCGTGTCCGAGCTGATCGACCTGTCGCTGCGCGCCCTGCTCAACCCGGGCGACGAAGTGCTGGTGCCCTCGCCGGATTACCCGCTGTGGTCGGCGGCGACCATCCTCAACGACGGCCGCCCAGTGTACTACCGCTGCCGCCCGGAAAACGGCTTCCTGCCAGATCCGGTGGAGATGGAAACGCTGGTGTCCTCGCGCACCCGCGCCATCGTGCTGATCAACCCCAACAATCCGGCCGGTGCCAGCTATCCGCGTGAGCTGCTTGAAAAAATCGTCGCCGTCGCGCGCAAGCACAACCTGTTGCTGCTGGTGGACGAGATCTACGACCAGATCCTCTACGACGGTGCGCAGTTCCAACCGGTAGCACCGCTGGCAGGTGACCACCCCTGCCTGACCTTCAGTGGCCTGAGCAAGGTGCACCGCGCCTGTGGCTGGCGCGTGGGCTGGATGCTGCTGTCCGGTGCCGGTGAGCAACTGGGCGAGTTCCGTGCCGCGCTGGACCTGCTCAGTGCCCTGCGCCTGTGCGCCAATGTGCCTGGCCAGTACGCCATTGAAGCCGCGGTCAACGGCCCGGACACCATCACCGAGCTGTGCAGCCCCGGCGGCCGCCTGTACGAGACCCGCCGTGCGGTGATCGAGGCCTGCGCCGCCAGCGAACACCTGTCGCTGGTCACGCCGGCTGGCGCGCTGTACGCGTTCCCGGCCGTGGTCGGCCCGGCCGCACAAGGTTTTGACGACCACAACTTCGCCCTGCAGCTGATGGAAGAAGAAGGCGTGCTGGTGGTGCCCGGCTCCAGCTTCAACGTGCCTTATCGCAACCACTTCCGCGTCACCCTGCTGCCGGAGGCCAGCGTGATGCGCGATGTATTCGGCCGTATCGACAAGCTGTTGGCGCGTCGCGCCGAAGCCGTCACCAAGGTCGTGCAGTTGAAGCCGCGCAGCGCAGCGGGCTGACCTGTCTTGATGAGCGATAACACGGCCACCCAGCGTTATCTCGCCCTTGGCGACTCCTACACCATTGGTGAAGGCGTACCGGCGCAAGGCACCTGGCCATTCCAACTGGCCGCTGCGCTGCGCACACAGGGCATTGCGCTGGAAGATCCGCAGGTCATCGCGACCACCGGCTGGACTACCGACGAACTGGCCGCGGCAATCGATGCGAGCGCGCCACAAGGGCCCTACGCCCTGGTCAGCCTGCTGATCGGGGTCAACAACCAGTACCGCGGCCGTCCGCTGGCCGAGTATCGGCAGCAGTTTGAACAGCTGCTGCAGCGGGCGATCGCGCTGGCCGGCGAAGACCCGCGCCGGGTCCTGGTGTTGTCCACGCCGGACTGGGGCATCACTCCTTACGCGCAGCAGAATGACCGCGATGCGGGCCAGGTCGCGCGCGAGATCGACGACTTCAACGCTGCCGAACAGGCCTGTTGTGGCGACTATGGCGTGGCCTATGTCGACATCACCGCGATCAGCCGCGATAGCGGCGATGCGCCGGCCATGCTGGTCGATGATGGCTTGCACCCTTCCGCGCTGATGTACCAGCGCTGGGCGCAGGCAGCACTGCCAACTGCCGTGCAGCTATTGCAGGCGGCACCGGACGCGTGACGGCAACCACGCAGCCCCAGGCCTTGACCGGCGATGCTGCCCGGGCGATTGCTCGGGCATTCGCTCCCGAGCGTCCTTGGGGCAACCGCTGGGACTACTACTACACCTTGGGAAAGCTGCGCAGCGACCCGCTCTATCCCGGCGTGCTGGCCGCGCTGCGGGGCACCCGAGCGCCGGTGCTGGACCTGGGCTGCGGCTTGGGCTTGCTTGCCCATGCACTGCGTCACGACGGCCAGCAGATGCTCTACCACGGCGTCGACAACGACGCGGCCAAGATTCATCGTGCCGGCAAGGTCGCCGCGCGCAGTGCCTTGAACACCAGCAGCTTCGAGGTCATGGACCTGGCGAGCGGCATGCCCGACCACCGCGGCAGCGTGGCCATCCTGGACGTACTGCAATACCTGCCGGCGCCCGCCCAACAGGCGTTGTTGCGCAGCGCTGCGGCCATGCTTGCTGACGATGGCCGACTGGTCATGCGCATGGCGCTGGCCGATACCAGCCGCCGTGGGCGCATTTCCCGCATTGGTGATCGTGCAGCCAACCTGATCGGCTGGATGCAGTTCCGCCCACGCCATTACCCGGACGTAGATCAACTACGCGCCTTGCTGCAGCAATGTGGGCTGCGCACCAGCATCACTCCGCTGTACGGCAGCACGCCTTTCAACAACTGGTTGCTGGTCGCTGAACGCGATTGAGCCACGGCGTCCCCGTTTGCGCGGATAATTACCCCATTCCCTGCCGGCCCACCGGGCTGGCGCAGCAACGAGATTCCTGTGAAGAAGACCTACCTCCTCGCCGTCGAAGGCAAGCACCCCGACCGTCTGCTGGAAGCCAGCAAGCACGATATCCGCAAGTACACCAAGCGTGAGCGTGGCAAAACCCTGCCGGCCGGCGCGGATACCTGGGGTTTCGATAGCAAGCTGGGCGTGGACGAAGCCTCTGCCAAGCCGGTCGCATATGACGCGCTGTTCCGCGCGATCGATACGCTGGTTGCAGCGGGCAATACCCAGTTCTACGTCGAAGTACTGAGCAAGCCGGCCAAGCGGACCCCGCGCCCGGCAGCCGAACCGGCACCTGCCGCCGAAACCGACTTCGAAGATTGATCGCCGAAGCACTGTAGTGCCGAGCCATGCTCGGCAGCGCAGTGCGCCGCATGTAGTGCCGAGCCATGCTCGGCAGGAGCTTTCCCGGTAACGCCTCAGCCGAGCATGGCTCGGCTCTACAGGTGACGCCTCAGCCGAGCATGACTCGGCTCTACAGGTGACGCCTCCGAGCATGGCTCGGCTCTACCCAAAACGGCCCCGCCCTGTGCCGCGATCAGGAGCCGGCTTTCTCCGCTGCGGCTGCCCGTGCCCTGTCCTTCTTGCTGGGCCGGCGGCCCTTGATGCCGCCCTTGTCATCGGCCACCACGCTTGCCGCCGGCGCTGCCTGCGTCGGCTCAAAGCCTTCAAGCACCACGGTGGCGCTGTCCAGCCCATGCCGTTTGCAGATCAGGCGCCAATGCGGCAACGCCGCCGAATCGACAAAACTCACCGCCAAGCCCTTTTCCCCTGCCCGCCCGGTACGGCCGATACGGTGCAGGTAATCGGCCGGTGCACGCGGCAGGTCGTAGTTCACCACCACCGGCAAGCGCGCGATGTCGATGCCGCGCGCCGCCAGATCAGTCGCGACCAGTACCCGCACTTGGCCATCCTTGAAATCCTGCAGCACGCGGAACCGGCGGCCCTGCGACAGTTCGCCATGCAGGGCTTGCGCATTGATATCTGCCTTGCGCAGCAGGCTGGCCAAACGGTCACCGTCACGGATGCTGCCAACAAACACCAACACCTGTTGCCACTGCGGGTCTTCCAGCAAGGACAGCAGCAGCTCGGCACGCCGGGCGCTATCCACATGGAAGGTGCGCTGTTCAATGGCCGGCGCCGACTGCTCGCCGATTTCCAGACGCTGCGGCTCATGCAGCCCCGCCGCCGCGAGGGCTTCGATATCCGCAGCGAACGTGGCTGAGAACAACGCGGTCTGCCGCTTTGCCGGCACCTCGGCCAGGATCTGCCGCAGCTCATCGCCGAAACCCAGTTCCAGCAGGCGGTCGGCTTCATCCAGTACCAGCAGCTGCACCTGCTTCAACGACAAGGCGTTATGCGCCAGCAGGTCCAGCAAGCGCCCAGGCGTGGCCACGACGATGTCGGCACCGCCACGCAGCGACATCATCTGCGGATTGATCGACACCCCGCCGACCGCACAGACCAGATGCGGCCGGCGCGGCAACTCGCGCCCCAAGGTGGTGAACACATCGCTCACCTGCAGCGCGAGTTCGCGGGTCGGCACCAGTATCAGCTGCGCCAGAACGCGCGGTTTGCGCGGCGTTGCCATGAAGAAGCGCTGCAGCGCCGGCAGCACGTATGCGGCGGTCTTGCCCGAGCCGGTGGGCGCCAACGCGACCACGTCGCGCCCCTTCACCAGCAAGGGCAGCGCCTGCCGCTGGATGGGCGTGGGTTCACCGTAACCGGCCTGCTGCAGCGCCTGCTGCAAGGCAGGCAGCACATAGGGGGAAAGGCCGAGATCGGAAAAAGGCATGCGGGGTCCAAAGGTTCCGCCAGCGTGGCGGGAGGCGGAGTCTACGCCGATCCAGCCGGCAGACGGGCACGCAGGCCGCGCGCGTGCAACTGCTGCAGCACCGCGGCGATGATGGCGGGGTTGTGGCCGTGGGCAGCGCCTTCATGCAACAGCACGATCGCGCCGGGCTGCAGGTCAGGCGCAAGGCGCTCCAGCACCTGCTCGGGCGTACAGCCCACCCCATCGTAACCACGCGCGCTCCAGCCCACCCGGGTCAGGCCATGGCGCTTGAGCGCGGCGGCCACAAACGGGTTGGTCATGCCCACCACCGAGCGGTACCAGCGCGGTGCGCTGCCGGCGATACCGGTCAGCACCTGCTGGCAACCGCCGATTTCGCTGGCCAATTGGCCGGGACCCAGTGCCCAGAACCTTGCCTGCGGATGCGAATGGCTGTGGTTGCCCAGGCCGTGACCGCGCCGCAGCACCTCGCGCACCAGCTCCGGACGGGCCTGCGCGCGTTCACCCACCATGAAAAAGCTGGCCTTGGCGTCGTGGGCATCGAGCAGATCGAGGATCGCGAGGGTTTCGTCGGAGGGGCCATCGTCGATGGTCAGCCACACGTCCCGGCCCCGTAGCCGGCTCAGCACCGGGGCATAGAAGCGGCAGTTCGGCAGGAACACGGGCACCACGAACAACGCGTGGCTGGTCAACAGCAGCGGCAGTCCCCAGGCCCAGCCAAACCGCCACCACACCACCACCACCAGTAGCTGTGAGGCCAGCAGCCACGGCAGCCAGCGCCACGGTCGTACGGGAATGCGATGCAGGGTTTCCGGGACAGTCATTCCCCATGATGCCATGCAGCGTAGAATCACCGGGTCTACGACCACCCATACGAGTTCACGATGTCCCTGGACCCCGCCCTGCGTTCGCGCATTGAATCCATCCTCGGCGCCGACCGCGTCGTCCTGTTCATGAAGGGCCAGCCGACCATGCCGCAGTGCGGTTTCTCGGCCAAGGCCGTTGGTGCCTTGCAGGACCTGGGCGTCGAGTTCGCCCATGTCAACGTGCTGGCCGACCAGGAAATCCGTGAAGGCATCAAGGCCTATGGCGACTGGCCGACCATTCCGCAGCTGTACGTGGACGGCGAGCTGATCGGCGGCAGCGACATCATCCTGCAGATGGCCAACAGCGGCGAGCTGAGCAGCCTGCTGGGCGTTGCCGCACCGGACCGCACCCCGCCGTCCATCACCGTGACCCCGGCTGCCGTGGAAATGCTCAAGGGCGCACTGGCCGACGCCCCGGGCGCCGCCCTGCAGCTCAGCATTGATGCCAGCTTCCAGCCGAACTTCCAGCTGGCACCGTTCGATGCCAACGCCATTGCCGCCGAATCCAATGGCCTGCGCGTGCAGTTCGACCCGTCCAGCGCACGTCGCGCCGAAGGCATCACCATCGACTGGGTCGACGACATCCGTGGCCAGGGCCTGGCGATCAACAACCCGAACGCGCCCAAGCCCGTGCAGGAACTGGATGTACGCAGTGCGGACGACCAGTTGCGTGTCGGCGCCATCACCCTGGTGGACGTGCGCCCGGCTGACGAACGCGCCATCGCCTCCATCAACGGCACCTACGAGACCTTCGACGCAGGCAACCGCGAGCGTCTGGAAGCCCTGCCCAAGGACACCGCGCTGGCCTTCCTGTGCCACCGTGGCGGCCGCAGTGCACAGGCTGCCGAGCAGTTCCGTGCGCTTGGCTTCACCAATGTGTTCAACATCACCGGCGGCATCGAAGCCTGGGCCGATGAAGTGGACAACAGCGTCGCCAAGTACTGAGCCACGCGTTCAAGCCCAAAAAAAACGCCGGCAATGCCGGCGTTTTTTTGTATCTATCCCAGCGCCTGGTCTCGGGACGCTGAAGGCAGCACCAGCGTAGCCCGGGTAAGCGCACCCGGGGAAACAGGTAGACCGCGATGCTGCCGACCGCATGCCACCCGCCCCGGGTGCGCGGTGCTTACCCGGGCTACGTCATTGGCTGGTGAGGTTGCCGCCTTCATCCCATCCGGGAGCCCGGGGCGGCGAGGATCAACCGGCAAAGCCACCTTCGGCCAGGAAATGCAGCTCTTCCGGCGTCGGGATGCGGCCCAGCACCGCGTTACGGTGCGGGAAGCGGCCAAAGCGGCGGATGATGTCGCGGTGCAGCTCGGCGAACTTCAGGTATTCCAGGTCGCCCAGCACCTCGAACATGGCGACCGAGCGGTCCTGGTCGTGCGGGTCCTCGGAATGCTCGAACGGCAGATAGATGAAGGCGCGCAGCAAGGGCGGCAGTTGGCGGTCCAGCCCTTCCTCGATGGTGCGCATGGCGTAATGCCGGGCCAGGCCATCAGTGGCGTAAGAGTGGGCCGAGCCACGGAAACAATTGCGCGGGAACTGGTCCAGCAGGATCTGCAGCGCCAACGCGCCGTCGGCGGTGTGCAGCCAGTCCTCGCAGGCACGCCGCGCAGCTTGATGGTGCAGGGATTCAAAGCGTTGCCGGAACTCGGCATCGAACGCCTCATTGCGCTCGAACCAGCGCTGCGGGCCCGCCGCGCGCCAGAACTCAACTACCGATTTTTCCGTTTCCATTGCAACTCCCAAGGCAACCGCCGACTTAAGGGCGGTCCCATCCCCTACCCAGTACCTTCACATTATGGGCGTTGCCCGCCCTCGCTTGGGAGTTAGCTTAATGGCCGGCCCGCCGGCTGGATATGAGCAGAATGTGAAATCCGTCCACCTGTTCTGCGAAGTTGGGCACACAATAGCGCCACCCAGTGTGCAGATTTGCGATAGGGTTCTTAACTTCAAACAACTGTTGGGCCTTGAGGGGGGCACTGCATGCGTATAGGAATTGTGGTCGATTCGGCCTGCGATCTGCCCGATGGCTATCTGCAGGACCATCAAATGGTGCTGCTGCCGATCAGCGTGCGCATCGGCGATACGGTATTACCCGACAACCGCGACGAAGCCGCCACCCTGGCTTTCCTGCAGGGCCCCCTGATTGCCCAGGGCGCCGAAGCCGAAACCATCCCCTACACCGCCGAACAGATCCGTGATCTGTTCCTGCAGCGGCTGGTCACCGATTTCGACCAGGTCTTCTGCATGACCATCACCCGCACCCGCAGCCCGTTGCATGACAACGCGGTGCAGGCCAGCTACGCCATCCTCAACGAGTACAAACCCATCCGCCAGGCGGCTGGCTACAACTCGCCCTTCAGCCTGCGCGTCATCGACACCCAGAACCTGTTTGCGGCCCAGGCGGTCAGCGCGGTGGAGGCGGTGCGCCTGCGCGACAGCGGCGCCACCGTGCCGCAGATGCGCGAGCGGCTGGAATACGTGGCCGGCAACGTGCATGGCTACATGGTCACCCGCGACCTGTACTACATGCGCGCCCGTGCCCGTCACAAGGGCGACCGCAGCGTTGGCTTGTTCAGCGCAGCGCTGGGCAGCGCCCTGGATATCAAGCCGGTGTTGCATGGCTATCGCGGCAATACCGAGCCGGTGGCCAAGATCAAGGGCTTCGACAATGCCGTGCAAACCTTGTTCGGCTTCGTTGGCAAGCGGGTTGCCGCCGGCCTGATGACGCCGGTGGTATGCGTGAGCTACGGCGGCCCACTGGACGAGCTGCGCGCCCTGCCCGGCTACGCCCAGCTGCGGCAAACCTGCGACAACCATGGCGTGCAGCTGATGGAAGCGGTGATGAGCCTGACCGGCATGGTCAATGTCGGCAAGGGCGCGGTCACGGTTGGATTCGCCGACGGGCCGCATACCTTCGGCTGAGCCGATGTTGTGGACGACACCGCGACACCCGCCGCGCTAGGCTGGTGTCCCTCCAAGGAGTTCCGCCATGACCGTGCATTACTCGATCTCGCTGCCCGACCCGGCCAAGGCCCGCGGCGCAGACCCGCGCCTGTCGTTCACCGCCAGCGGTGCCGACGCCTTCGCCGAACAGCTGCAGGCTGCCCTGCGCACGTCGGAATTGTTCGAGCGCTGGAAGGCCACCCAGGACGAGCCGGAGGATGTCGACCCCGGCCTGGGCGCCACCGATCCGCAGGCCACCGTGACCGGCGAACAAGCCGACCTGCGCATCAATCTGGTCGCCAGCACCAGCTTGTCGGGCGATCTGTTCAAGCAGCGCATGCGCTGGCTGGCCGGCAACAATTGGGAACTGCGCGACGTACGCTGAGCCATGGCCACACCGGTTCTGTTGTCCTGGAGCGGCGGCAAAGACGCCGCCTGGGCGCTGCATGAACTGCAGCAGCGCGATGACACCCATGTCGTCGCGCTGCTGAGCACCCTCACCGAAGGCTATCAACGCTCCTCCATGCAGGGCGTGCGCCATGAGGTATTGCTGGCCCAGGCCGATGCCACTGGCCTGCCGCTGCTGGAAGCCTGGATACCACAGGCTTGCGACAACACGGTCTACATGCAGGTGATGACGGAAGCCCTGCAACAGGCGCAAACGCGCTTTCCCGGGTTGGCGACCATCGCCTTCGGCGACCTGTTGCTTGAAGACATCCGCCAATGGCGCGAGCAGCAATACACCGGTTTGGGCTGGCAGACCTTGTTTCCGCTGTTTGGCCTCGATACGAAAGTACTTGCCGGGCAGATGATCGACCAAGGCCTGGAAGCGCGGCTGTGCTGCGTGGATACCCGGCAACTGGATGCCACTTTCGCCGGCCACACCTATAGCCACTTCCTGCTTGGTGCACTTCCCGCTGGCGTGGATGCCTGTGGAGAAAACGGCGAGTTCCATACCTGTGTCAGCGCCGGCCCGATGTTCCGCACACCATTACAGCTGCAGCAAGGCGATACCGTGTTACGCGACGCACGCTATGCCTATACCGACTTCGCGGTGGCGTCCTAGCCGGATCACAGAAAAGCGCGATTACTCCGTCGTACAGAGCCATGCTCGGCAGACATCTCACCAGCAATGCCCCTGTAGTGCCGAGCCATGCTCGGCAGAGGCCTTACCAGTAAAGCCCAAGCCGAGCATGGCTCGGCTCTACAAAACCCGGCTCAGCGCATCGCCTTGGCATGGTGCGCGATGTGCTCACCGATGAAGCTGCTGATGAAGTAATAGCTGTGGTCGTAACCCGGCTGCACGCGCAGCTCCAGCGGATGCCCTGCGGCTTCGCATGCAGCCTGCAACAACTGCGGGCGCAACTGGTTCTCCAGGAACTCATCCGCGCCGCCCTGGTCGATCAGCAGCGGCAACTTTTCCTGCGCGCGCGCCACCAACTCCGTGGCGTCATAAGCCTTCCACAGCTCTCGGTCCTCACCCAGATAGGCCGCAAATGCCTTCTGCCCCCACGGCACCTGCGACGGCGCCACGATCGGCGAAAACGCCGACACGCTGCGGTAGCGGCCCGGGTTCTTCAAGGCAATGGTCAGTGCACCATGCCCACCCATCGAATGCCCGCTGATTGCACGCACGTCGCTGGCAGCGGGATCCGCCTCAACCCAGGTCGGCAGCTCTTCCACGATGTAGTCGTACATGCGGTAGTGCCGTGCCCAGGGATCGCGCGTGGCGTTCACATAGAAGCCCGCTCCCTTGCCCAGGTCATAGCCCTCGGCATCGGCGACCGATTCACCACGCGGGCTGGTATCCGGCACCACCAGAATGATGCCGTGCTCGGCCGCGTAACGCTGTGCACCGGCCTTGGTGATGAAGTTCTGCTCGGTGCAGGTCAGGCCGCTGAGCCAATACAGCACCGGGCACTGGCCGTGCTCGGCCTGCGGCGGCAGGTAGACACCCACCGTCATCTCGCAGCCCAGCACCTTGGATTCGTGCCGGTAGACGTCCTGCCAGCCGCCGAAGCAGGCGCGGTGTTCGAGTCGTTGCATGGTTTGGAATCCTTTGTTGCTGGTTGCTGGATGCCGTGCGACGGAGCGGCGCCGACTTCGCGGCTTATCCCGCTCCTGCACGCGCTTGTATCAGTAGTGGATGACCGAGCGGATCGACTTGCCTTCGTGCATCAGGTCGAAGGCTTCGTTGATCTTGTCCAGTTCCATCGTGTGGGTGACGAACGGCGCCAGTTCGATATCACCCTTCATCGCATCCTCTACCATGCCCGGCAGCTGGCTGCGACCCTTCACGCCGCCGAATGCCGTACCCAGCCACTTGCGGCCGGTCACCAGCTGGAACGGACGCGTCGAGATTTCCTGCCCGGCGCCAGCAACACCGATGATCACGCTCTGGCCCCAGCCGCGGTGCGCACATTCCAGCGCCGCACGCATCACGTTGGTGTTGCCGATGCACTCGAAGCTGTGGTCCACGCCCCAACCGGTCATTTCAACGACGACCTGCTGGATTGGCTTGTCGTGGTCCTTCGGGTTGACGCAATCGGTGGCGCCAAACTGCTTGGCCAGCTCGAACTTGGACGGGTTGGTATCGATGGCGATGATGCGGCCGGCCTTGGCCTGGCGCGCGCCCTGGATAACCGCCAGGCCAATACCGCCCAGACCGAACACGGCAACGCTGTCGCCTTCGGCCACCTTTGCGGTGTTGTGCACGGCGCCGATGCCGGTGGTGACGCCGCAGCCCAGCAGGCAGACGTGCTCCGGGTTGGCGTCCGGATTGACCTTGGCCAGCGAGACTTCGGCCACCACCGTGTACTCGGAGAAGGTCGAGCAGCCCATGTAGTGGTAAATCGGCTCGCCGTTGTACGAGAAGCGGCTGGTGCCGTCCGGCATCACGCCCTTGCCCTGGGTAGCGCGCACCGACGTACACAGATTGGTCTTGCCGCTCTTGCAGAACAGGCACTCGCCGCACTCGGCGGTATACAACGGAATCACGTGATCACCCGCCTTCACCGACGTGACGCCCTCACCCACCTCGACCACGATGCCAGCGCCTTCATGGCCCAGCACGCAGGGGAACAGGCCTTCCGGATCGTCACCCGACAAGGTGAAGGCATCGGTATGGCAGACACCGGTATGGGTGATCTTGACCAGCACCTCACCGGCTTTCGGCGGCGCGACATCAATCTCGACAATCTGCAACGGCTGGCCCGGACCAAAGGCGACGGCGGCACGTGATTTCATGACTTTCTCCTGCGGAAATGACGAAGGACGGCGCAACGCGCCGACCAGGATTATTTGAGATAGGAACGGATCAGGCTGGACATCTCGGCAACGCGCGTGGCGCGCTGCGCGTCGGAGCGCGCAGGCTGGCCGAACTCCTCGCGCAGGTGGGCTTCCATCACCTCGGACATCAGCCCATTGACCGCACCACGGATGGCCGCGATCTGCTGCAGCACCGGGTTGCAATCGGCACCGGCCTCCAGGGCACGCTCCAACGCATCGCACTGGCCACGGATGCGCTTGACCCGGGCCAGGACCTTTTTCTTCTCTTCAGGGGAATGCGGCATGGCAACGCCTAATATCCTGTACTGGGGGATAGTATATTTGGACTGCGGGGCGAATGCCATTCGGCTGCCGAATTGTACGGATAGCCATAGCCTGTGCCTCATGTACAGACTATGGCTAATGCCCCTTTCAGGTTACCTAGCGCCGGAACCAAGTCGTATCGACCAGAGGGAGGAGGTACATAATCCGTTCCGCGACACCACTGGCCGCTTCCGGCCAGAAGCAGTCATTCAGCCCTCCCCTGATAGGTGACAACTCCAAGCTGAATTTGGCCACCCAACACTATGACTGAATGATTGTTTTTCCGGAGCTAAGTATTCACGATTGTGAGCTAATCGGTTGCGCGGCGGCGGGCTATAGACTGTGCGCTGCGTTTTAGCGCCTGGATACACATCCATGCTTTCCAATCAACGCAATTGAGAATTGCACAAATATTATGAGCTATGCTCCGTCGCCAAGCCCGATAACTAAGATTAATAATCCTAAGGAGAAGAAGTTGAAACCCAATACATCAGCCAAAAAAAGGGCAGTTCGTAGCGATAAGTTCAAAATTCCATTTGAGCTCAACGAGCAGCAGATCGGCATGAAACTCGAGCACTATTTCGGGATTCTGGAAGTCTATCTGGATAGAAAATTTGAGCTTGAGTCGTCGATGGAAGCCAAGACCGGCGCAGATTACGAGTATCAAGGGCTACAAGCACGCTACTATCTACAGGCTAAGGCCCCGATTGCGCTTAAGAGCACCCAGATTGTGCCGATCGCAAAGGGGAAAGAGAATGAGGGACTGAATGCGATCCGTGCATTCCGAAAAGACAACGACCTCGCCGAGTTTCCGCATTCTTTTTGCTTCGGCCTGAGAAAACCCGCGAAGCATGCCAAGGTTCCCGACGAGTTACAGCACAACTTGCTCTACGCCATGAATGACCCAGGCAATAACAGTCACGCCATGTACGTTGCGCCGACCGTCCATAGCAAAGAAGAATATATGGCTCTACTGCGGGATCGCTCACATTTTAATGCGCTCTATGACGGTCCATTCTGGCGATTTAGAGACGAGAGAATAGTGCGGGCAAAGTTGGCATCACATGTCATGATGAACATGCCATTTCTTCAAGCGCACATCTGCATCACCCCGCATGTGGATGTGGACACGCATGAGCATCATTATTCCTACTCGGTCGACGCGAACAACGTAGCATTTCATTCTCCAATCGTGTTAGAGAGTGCTTCACGGAGTCTGGCGGACTTTCTTGCATCACAAGCTCGACAGATTGCGGGGTTCGAAACGCAATCGACTGAGTCAGTGCTTAATGAAATGAAGGAAGCTCTACCTGAGTCCGTCGTCCGAGCGCTGGGGGATTCGTCCCAGCAGGATCAGCGACCGCTTAGCGCAATAAGGAAAATCGGCAAGATGCTTTGGGAGCAGTACGGAATCGTTCAATACTTGGTGATGAAACGCCGAGATGAATAGCGCTTACCAGTTGGCTCAGGCCCGACAATGGAGTAACGCAAATGCACAGTTAGCGCTCACATGACCCGAAGAGCCAGCGACTGTTTTTTACACAAAGCTGTGAGTACACAGCCAGATATGTCGCCTACTGCAAACTTTGCATAGTTGTGAAACAAGCTTTGTTTACTCCCAAGGCAGGACTTATCACTATGTCGAGATAGGGGGGGGGCATGTGCATGTCCGCTTTCGATCGGTTGCTGCCATGTCGGGCCCACGACCGCTTCCGGCCAGAAGCGGACGTTAACTTCTAGCCTAAAACTCCAATCTATCCAAGCCACGCGCGAGTCCAACTGAGCAGTACCAGCACCTTGTCGCAGCGGCATTGCTAACTTCGTACGGCTCGCGCACTACCAAGTGTAGGCGTGAGGGCATGCCTGAAGATAAATCCTCTGACGCAGCGGTGATCTCGTTCACTGGAAGTCTGAGAGAGCTTCTACGCGCCTGAGGTATTTGTATGCGTACGGATCGGCAATCACCGCTAGCTACCTGGACTAGCTTATCCGCGTCAATCTGTAGCCCCAACCCTAGAACAGCATCACCGCGGGCACCTGGCATCACGACTCTATTCAAATGCGGACGCAATGCCTTTTTCAGATGCCTGACTTGGGGTGGCGACTGCAGACATGCAGCAACTGACGTTTTCGCATCCACCTCAGATTGGAATGAGTTCACATGCCTGCCTATTCCTCCCGCGCCCAACGTGACAGATCCTGCTTGATCTTGTCCATGCCTTGCCACGGGTCCTTGCGACGCCGCCTGAGTGTGGCCGGGACATCGCGAAGCGTGAATACGTCGGCCGCTTCAAGCTTTCCCAACGCCGCCCACGCCAAAGGCATCGCTACGGGCGCGCCGGGTCGCGCGCGCAACGAATAGGACGCTACGGCGGTGGCGCCCCGACCGTTGCGCAGGTAGTCCACAAAAATTCGCCGATTGCGCAGGCGCTTGCTCGCCGTGGCGAGGAATCGGTCAGGCTGCGACTGCGCCAACGCCTCCGCAAAGCTGCGTGCAAAACGTTTGGTCAAGTCCCAGTCGCAGCCCGGGCTCAATGGCACCACGACATGCAGACCTTTACCGCCGGATACCCTTAGGAATGACTCCAGCTCCAAGCCTTCAAGCAGCTTGCGGATGTCTCGCGCAGCCTGTTTGACCTCAATGAAAGGAACGCCGCTGCCTGGGTCCAGATCGAACACGATGCGATCCGCGCGTTCGGCGGCCCACGCATGCGATCCCCATGGATGGAATTCCAGCGCGTTGAACTGCACCAGTTCCATCAGGCCCGCGACATCTTCCACCACCAGATAGTCGGCGTTGGCACCGGATTCTTCCTTCAACCTCACCGTGGACACACGCTCGAATCCAGCGGACAGGTGCTTCTGGAAGAAGCACGCCTTGCTGATACCCGATGGGCAACGCACCACCGAAAGCGGCCGTCCTGCGATCTCTGGCAGTAGCTCATCCGCGACGGCCAGGTAGTAGTCCCACACCTCCTTCTTGGTGGCCTTGATGTCCGGGAAAACCACCTTGCTTGGGCTGGACAAGGTGGGTAATGCTGCAGCCTTCACCGTTGCGGACTTCCTGGGGGCGGCTTTCATGGTCTTGGCATCCTGGGTTGCCGCACTGAACCGGGGCGCGGCAGCGCTATCGCTATCACGCAGATCGGCCGTGGTCTTGTCAGCGCGCAGCGCCTTGAATGAGGGCTGGCGCAGCAGTTCCTGGCGGCCAGTGCCGCGATAGAAAACCTCAACCACAAAGCGCGGCGGAAACCAGGTGGCTGCACGGAGTTCCGGATCGCTGACGGTGAGGCGAACCGATGGCTGCTTCATGCCATCGTTGTGCAGCTTTGCACTTACTTCGCGGATCAGCGCATCGTTGAAGCCCGTCCCCACCCGTCCTGCGTACACCCAACCATGCTCGGAGTCCGGACGCGCCAGCAATAAAGAACCAAATCCACTACGACTGCCTTTGGGAGCCGTATAGCCGACCACCGCGAACTCGTCGCTGCTCATCTGTTTGGTCTTGCGCCAGTCATCGCTGCGGCCGGGGTGATACGCCCCGCTCGCACGCTTTGAAATGATACCTTCAAAGCCATGTTCGCCTGCCAAGCGAAACGCGCTGTCGCCATCTCCGATCACATGCCCACTGAAGGACAGATGGCCTTCCGCCCCAACAAGCACTTCACGCAACAGCAGCTTGCGCTCTTCCAGTGGCGCACGCGTGATGTCCACGCCGTCCACGTAGAGCAGGTCGAACAGCACGTAGCTCAAGCGCGCCTGACGTTCACCTGACAACGTGGCTTGCAGCAAATTGAAATCGGCCGTGGTGCCTGCGCCCGCGATCAACTCACCATCCAGAGCTGCGGATTTGAGTGCCAGCGCCTCGACGGCTTCGCGGATTTCAGGCAGCCTTTCGGTCCATTCCAGCGCATTGCGCGACCACAGTTGCACCTTCCCATCGGTCACTGTTGCCAAAATTCTGTAGCCATCCCACTTGATCTCATGCAACCACTGCTCTCCTTTCGGTGGTGCCTCCCCAAGCTTGGCCAACTGCGGTGAGTACCCAGTGGATGGCGCCGTTTGTTTGAAAGCACCGGAAAGACCGAGCGCCCTGGTTGCCCATGCACGCGGTTTACGACGAACGCTGGCTACGCTGCTGTGCTTGCGCACGGTATTCTTTCCAGCGCCTGCACGCTTCAGGTCTTCAGCCGGCGGCGCAACAACACCGCCCAGCAGATCGTCGGCCTCCAAGGTTCCTGCGTAGGCATCGTCGTCCTTGAACAGCAGCCACTGCGGCTGCTTGGCCGGTCTACCGGAACGCACCAGATGCCAGCCGCCCTTGAGCTTGTCGCCAAAAAGCTCGAAGCGCAGATGACCGTCGATCAATTGCTGCTCGGCATCTCCCTCAGTGCACCAGACTCCTGAATCGAACTGCGCGACGTGCCCGCCGCCGTACTGTCCCTTGGGGATCTCCCCTTGGAAATCCGCATAATCCAAAGGGTGGTCCTCAACCTCAACCGCCATGCGCTTCACCGCAGGGTCGTAACTTGGCCCCTTGGGCACCGCCCAGCTACGTAGCACCCCGCCCACCTGCAACCGGAAGTCGTAATGGCGACGACTGGCATGATGCAGCTCCACCACGAAGATGGCGCGCCGCCCGTCATCGCGCATCCCGCCCTTCGGTTCGCGGGTGCTGTCAAAACGACGCTTTCGTCGGTACTGCTGCAGGCTCATGCCAACGACCTCCGATCATGATGGTGACAGGCTGTTGCGTCGGAGCCAGGCCTGCAAGGCGGGCGATACGGCATCGTCCAATGGAAGCTGAAGCACATTGCAGGCATCCAAAGCGTCGCGCAGCGACGACAACGTGGGATGCACCCTCGCCGCCGGCCAGGTTTCAACCGCTCCAAGCTGAGCAACCAGATTCCGCTCCACGCCATCGAGCTGATCCCGCCATGGCTGCAGCTGCTCTCTTACCCAGGCGGATAGCCGCATGTGCACCGGGAAGCCCTGTGCAGCGAGCTCGTCACGCGCCTGCTGCAATTGCGTCGAAGCGCCGCGAAACCACTCGGTGTGGCCGCCGGCCCGCAAGGACACCGTGAGGGGCGCAGGGGCGCTGTGGCTACGCAGCTCTCGCTTCCAGCGTGTCTCCCACGCGCGGGCTTCGCGTGTGGTTTCCGCTTCCACCAGCCAGCCGGCTCCCAGCTCGAAAAAGTCGTAATACCTTGGCGAGAACGCCTGCAGCCGAACCAGAGGATCACGGGCGATTCCAAGCTTGGTGAAATCCTCCCCCGCGCGCGGGAACGCATACAGGAACGTCCGCCCGTGGGGCCCCGACCCAATACCATCCAGTGGCACGACCTGGCGTCTCACGTTGCGCCTTCACCTTGCGGACGTCTTGCGTGCGGAATTTTTGGGAGATTTTTTGGCCGCCTTGGCCGGCGGCTTCTTCGCCGCCTTCTTGGTCGCCACCTTCTTCGCTGCCGGGGTGCGACGGTTGCTGTCGAGGCTTTTTTGCAGCAGCGTCATGAAATCCACTACATTGGTAGTGGCATCTTCGTGTTCGGTCGCACCTTCATCGGCGATCCTGGTGGTAGCACCCTTTGCCTTGACGCGTTTCTTGATGATGGCTTCCAGCCGTGAACGAAACTCGTCGTGATATGCCTCCGGCTCCCAGTGGGCGGTCATGGAGCCGATGAGATCCTTGGCCATCTGCAACTCCTTGGGGGCGATGCGGTATTCGCTGGCCTTCCCCGCCGGCAGCTTGTAGTCACTGGGCTCCACCAGCTCCTGCGGGTAGCGCAGCATCATCAGCACCAGTGCGTCATCCTCGGGGACAACAGCGCAGAGATACTCGCGGGTGCGAATCACCACACGTGCTACACCCACCTTGCCGGTGCTCTTCAGGGTCTCACGCAAAAGTACATAGCCTTTTTCTGCCTTCTTGCCCGGCACAAGGATGTAAGGCTTCTCGTAGAAACGCATGCCGATCTCATCACGATCGACGAAGGCCTCCACGTCCACCGACTCATGTGTCTGCGGCGCGGCGGAGGCAATGTCCTCTTTTTCAACCACGACATAACTTCCCTTGTCGTACTCGAACGCCTTGACGATGTCCTTCCAAGGGACTTCTTCACCGGTATCCGCGTTGACCCTCTCAAAGCGGATGGGCTTCTTGTCCCGCGAATCGAGCATTCGAAAACTCAGGTCGACGCGTCGCTCGCCCGACATCAACGAAACAGGGATATTCAATAGCCCAAAAGACAGCGTTCCGGTCCAGATAGGGCGTGCCATGGCGGCCCCCACGAAATGAGCAGTAACGTAAAGCTGGACATATCCGCCTAAAGCGCATGTGAAGAACCGTGTATTTACTCGCACATGCTCTTGTGGGGTCAGCTTTCACGAGGAGAATGCGAGCGTCAAAGGCGGCGTGAGTTGTACCTCGTCGGCACGCCCGCCATGAAAAAGTCACTGAATCAGGTCGAATCAAGGTCTATCCGACCGGTACGAATCGATTTTGGGGACGTGGGATTCAGCTAGCGAATGGTCACAACGGCCGTTGCCAGGGGACATATGGCACAGACAACCATGCACTCTGTTGTCCGGGGTGCATGAAGCCCTGCAGCCAATTGGGGACGTCAGCATTCATAGACGGTATTGACCTTCGCCTCAATACGTAACATCATTTGTTACATGAAAAAAGACAGCCGACTTTCAGCCGTTCTCCATGCCTTGCTTCACATGGCCGAACGCACCGAGCCGATGACCTCGGACGAACTGGCGCTGTGTTTGGGCACGAACCCCGTCGTCGTCCGGCGAACCATGGGGCTACTGCGCGAAGCAGGGCTCGTTGCTTCCACGCGGGGGCATTCGGGTGGTTGGCACATCACCGCCGATCTGTCCAAAGTGAGCCTGCGCCAACTGCACGAGGCGCTGGGCGAACCCACGTTGTTGGCTACAGGAAACCGGCAGGAGAACCCCGCCTGCCTGGTCGAGCAGGCGGTGAACTCTGCCCTCAATGACGCTTATAACGAAGCCGAGGCGCTGCTCCTTGAGCGCTTGGCATCGGTGTCGCTGGCGGACCTTGCGGCTGACTTTTCACGCCGACACAAGCAACATCTGAAGAAGGCAGCGCCATGAAAAATTACGACGTCATCGTTGTGGGCGGCAGCTATGCGGGTATGGCGGCTGCATTGCAACTTGTACGCGCGCGGCGCAACGTGCTGGTCATCGACGCGGGCAAACGGCGTAACAGGGCAGCCTTGCACTCGCACGGGTTTCTCTCCCAGGACGGTGTAGATCCTGCGGTAATCGCCAGCACGGCACGAGCGCAGCTGGAGCGCTACCCGACATTGTCTTGGGTTGATGACCTTGTAGTGAAAGCATCGGGATCGCGCGATGCTTTCACCGTCGAGCGGGCGGGTGGCGAGATCCATGGTGCTCGCCGACTGCTGCTGGCAACCGGCGTCTCAGACATATTGCCGGCGGTGCATGGTTTGGCTGAGCGTTGGGGAACAAGCGTCTTCCACTGCCCCTACTGTCATGGATATGAATTGGATAGGGGACGGATCGGCGTGATCGCCGCCAGCCCCTTGTCTGTCCACCAGGCGCAGCTACTTCCGGAGTGGGGATCCGTCACGTTCTTTACCAATGGCGTGCTGGAGCTGGATGAGGCGTCACAACAGGATCTCTCGATGCGAGGCGTAGAGGTAGAGACTGCCCGCATCGATAGAATCGAGGGGCATGCCGAAGTGATGATGGCAGATGGCAGGCAGCTCAGCTTCGCCGGTCTTTTTACCGCCCCGAAGAACGCACCATCCACTTCGATAGCGGAAGACCTGGGGTGCGTTCTTGCCGACACGCCGATGGGCACGCAGATCCAGACCAGCGATAGCAAGGAAACCAATATCGCTGGCGTCTTCGCATGTGGCGATGTCGCGCGGGTTCCGCATTCTGTCTCCCTTGCCGTCGCAGACGGAGCATGGGCGGGTGCGCAGATACACCGCTCGCTGGTGTGGCCCGAAAACTAGTTGCGCCCAAATCGCCTGAGGTCGGACGCAAAGAGTGGCGCATCACCCTCACCGTGTAGTCAACAACCCCTGCCCGCCTGCCCATTGGTTGATGTCGTCCCGACGAATCGCGGCGGCCATCAAGCCGGGAAACGCATCTGGCGTGCAGGCGAATGACGGCACCCCCAGGGCTGCCAGTTTTGCTGCCAATGCATGGTCGTAGGACGGCGTGCCTTCGTCGCTGAGTGCCAGCAGTACGATGAACTGCACGCCGGCTTCCAGCAGCTCGCGGGCACGCGCCAGCAGGCCATTTTCCACGCCGCCTTCGTACAGGTCGGATATCAGCACCATAATGGCGTTATGCGGTTCGCGGATGCTGCTCTGGCAATAGCTCACGGCGCGATGGATGTCGGTGCCACCGCCCAGTTGTACGCCGAACAGCAGATCCACGGGGTCATCGAGCTGTTCGCTCATGTCCACTACTTCGGTGTCGAATACCACCAGGCGCGTGGATACCGCCGGCAGCGAGGCCATCACCGCGCCGAAGATACTGGAGTACACCACCGATGCCGCCATTGAGCCGCTCTGGTCGATGCACAGCAGAATCTCGCGCTGCGGCTTGCGCGCCTTGCGCCCGTACCCCACCAGCTCCTGCGGCACCACGGTGCGCAACTCGGGCTGCCAATGCCGCAGATTGCTGCGGATGGTGCGGTGCCAATCGATCTCGGCAAGGCGCGGTCGGCGATTGCGGCGGGCACGGTCGAGCGCGCCACTGACGGCCGAGCGCATCGGTTCTTCCAGTTGCCGCAGCAGGTCTTCCACCACCTTGCGCACGACCAGCCGCGCCGTCTCTTTGGTCTCTGCGGGAATCACGCGGCTCAGGCCGATCAGGTTGGCCACCATGTGCACATCCGGCTGCACCTGCTCCAACATTTCCTTTTCCAGCAGCATCTGGGTGAGATCCAGACGTTGCAGGGCGTCGCGCTGCATGACCTGCACCACGGACGACGGAAAATAGCGGCGAATGTCTCCCAGCCACCGCGCGACATTGGGCGAGGACGCACCGCGCCCGCCGCGCCGGCCCAGACCACCGGGGCTATCGGGCTCGTACAAGGCCGCCAGCGCCTGATCCAGGCTCTGCAGGTCCTTGGGTAGCGCGCCGCAGCTATTGTCGGCTTGCTGGCCCAGGATCAAGCGCCAGCGCTGTTGCCGCGTGGTGGCGGGGGTATCCAGTGTCTCGGGGGCATCACTCATGCGGGTAGTCCCAACAGTTCACGCAACATGGGAAGCGCGCGTTCGGCGCGGGCCAGGTTCCAATCCGGGACCAGTGCGGCTACCGCTTTCTCGACGGGCGCCTGTTGCACGCGGCTGCCCAGGTCACGGCGGTCGGCCGGCTCGAAGGTGGCAAACGTGCGCCGCACCAGCGGCAACACGCGCACCAGTTGCGCCTCATCCAATGCCATCACCCACGCGTCGATCATCTGCCACACCGCGTCGTCATGCAGCAGCACGGTGGCGTTGCGGTTGAGGAAGCCGTCCAGCCATTGCGCGGACTGCAGCGGTTCGGCGCCGGGTGACAGCTCCTGCTGCAATTGCACGTGTACGACGTCTGGCGCAGCGGTCTGCGTATCGAACAGCAGACGCAGTGCGACGCCGCGCAACAGTGCACTGGATGACGGCGACATGGCTACCCGCTGCAAGGCCTGTTGCCATGCCGCGCTGCCGTCGGCATCGTTGCGCAGGCTGATGGCGCGGTCGGCATCCAGGACAACGGTGCGCGCCTGCTCGGCGCGTGCCTCGTCCAGGCTGGACAATGCCAACGTTAGTCCTATGACCGCGCGCTCCAGCATGCTGTCAAACAGATGTGCGACCTGTACACCCTCGGTTTGGCGCACATTGCCGTAGCGGTGGATGTTCGCCAGCGGCGGCAATGCGCCGAGCAGCGCCAACGGGTCGGCATCGGTGGCGGCGCGCGCCTCCAATTCGGCCGCGATAACACCCACGGCATCAGGCAGGTCGGCCAGCAACACCTGGTCAACCAGGGCAGAAAGTTCGGGCAGGTCTTCGGCCGCTCGTGCCTGGCTGATGGCCTTGCTGGATGCCGCGTCCAGCAGCGTCTGGCCATGACGACTGGCTTCCACCAGATCAACCAGGAATTGCGGCTGCCATGCCAGCTGCCAGACTTCGTGGAAGGTGCCGCGTGCGGAATGCCCGGTGCGCGACAGGCGGCCCCAGCCAATGCCCAACAATTGCAGGCGGTGCAGCAAGTGGCTGCGGGCAAGGTCATTGTCCTTGCGCAGATCCAGGTCCAGGGTCTTTTCAAGTGCTTCGGGCTTGAGCCGCAGCCGCTTCTGCTGCGCCTCCAGATCCCGCTGCAATGGAACCACCGGCACGCTCGCCGGCACCTGCCCCAGCGCATCGCCCACCATCAGGCGTTCACGGATCAAGCGCATCGGCGCATCGTCGCCATTGCAGATAACTGCAAGACTGGCTTCGCCAATGTCATCAAGCCCCGGGGCCGGTCGGCCGCGCAGTGCCGCCAGGGTATCGGCCAGGCGCGTTGCTTCGATCAGATGCGCCGACGAGCAGTCCAAACCGTGCTCGCGCAATAGCCGCCCTACCCGCGCATACCAGCCAACGGCACGCTGGGTGTGGGCGCCGGCGTTGCGCCACAGGAAGTCGTACCAGCCGGGGGCATTCACGCCTGCGCCATAGCCGCTTTCCACGCTCAGGTGTCGATACGTCCACGGCACCCAGGTACTCTGCGTCTTGCGTTTGGGCATGCCTTTCAGCAGGCGGTTGTCCGCCGCGACGCTGTTGCTGCGCAATGCCGACGGCTGCAGCGCCGGCACATGCCACGCACCACAGACCACGGCGATGCGTTGGAATTCCTTGCAGGCGGCACGCAGTGCAGCCCGCATATGCGCCTCGCGCACGGCCTCATGCTCGCCGCGCAGGCCGGGATGCGCCGGGGTACGCTCACGCACCGCGGCCATGGCATCGGCGATGGCGTCAAACAGGCCCTGGCCGTCACCGCGCTCTTCGACCATGTGGTTCCACCAGGTCTCACCGTCGGCATGACCGGCCGCACGCGCCAACCAATCCAACGGGTCCGCCGGCCGCCCCTGTTCGTCGTCATCGATACCAATGACGGCGGCTGCGTCCGGCTCTGCTTCGACGTCGGTCACAGCCTCAGGTTCAGTCGCTGCGGCCAACGGCACGTCGTCCAACGCATCAGGCACATCGGCAACGCCTACGGGCGCATTACCCGCCCGCGCCTGGGCCTGCCATTCCAGCGTCAACGCCGGCGGCACATCCATGAAACGCACCGGTACGCTGTTGCGCAGCGCCCACGCCATCGCCTGCCACTCCGGGGAGTACAGCGCGTAGGGATGGAATACGGCCAGCTGCGGATCGTCCACGCCATAGGACAGCAGCGCCACCGGCGGCTGCATGTCCGCATCCACTACGTGCGCCAGCAGCGCCTCGGTACCGGCCGGTCCCTCGATCAATACGCAATCCGGCTGCAATGCCTCCAGCGCGGCCAGCAGGCTGCGTGCGCAGCCCGGGCCGTGGTGACGAATGCCGAACAGGGAGATGCCTTCACTCATTGGCGCCGGCCTGCTCAGACGTGTTCGCGGAATGCGCGATAGAGGTCCTTCCACTCATCGCGTTCCTTCACCACAGTCTCCAGGTATTCCTTCCACACCAGGGCGTCCTGCACGGGGTCCTTCACGATCGCACCGATCATGCCGGCCGCCATGTCACCCGGGCGCAGCACGCCGTCGCCGAAGTGGCCGGCCAGCGCCATGCCATTGTTGATCACCGAGATGGCCTCGGCCGTGGACAGCGTAGCGGTCGGGCTTTTCAGCTTGGCCTTGCCGTCTTCGGTAACGCCATTGCGCAACTCGCGGAAAATGCGCACCACCCGCGCGACTTCCTGCAGTGCAGGCGGCTCGGCCGGCAGGTCCAGCGCGACGCCCATTTCGCCGACGCGCTTGAGCACGATCGCCACCTCATCTTCCTCGCTGGAAGGCACCGGCAGAATCACCGTATTGAAGCGGCGCTTCAGCGCGCTGGACAGTTCATTGACGCCCTTGTCGCGGTTGTTGGCGGTAGCGATTACGCTGAAGCCGCGCACAGCCTGCACTTCGCTACCCAATTCCGGCACTGGCAGGGTCTTTTCCGAAAGCACGGTGATCAGCGCATCCTGTACATCGGCCGGAATGCGGGTCAGTTCTTCGATACGCGCGATCTTGCCCAGGCGCATGGCATTCATCAGCGGGCTGGGCACCAAGGCCTTTTCGCTCGGTCCGTTGGCCAGTAGCTGGGCGTAGTTCCAGCCGTAGCGGATCTGTTCCTCGCTGGTGCCGGCGGTGCCCTGCACCAGCAAGGTGGAATCACCGCTGATCGCGGCGGTCATATGCTCGGACACCCAGGACTTGGCCGTGCCCGGGACGCCAAACAGCAGCAGCGCCCGGTCGGTGGCGATGGTGGCCACCGCGATTTCCATCAGGCGACGGTCACCGATGTACTTGGGGCTGATGACGAAACCGTTCTCCAGCGTGCCACCCACCAGATAGGTCACTACCGCCCAGGGCGACATGGTCCAGTTGGCCGGGCGCTGGCGGTTGTCCTGGCGGCGAAGCTCTTCCAGTTCTTCGGCGTATTGGTGTTCGGCGTGCTGGCGCAGGACGGCAGTGGTCATAGGGGCTCCAGTGAAAGGTCGTGATGATCAGAATGTGGAATGCAGCGTCTGCCGCGCGGCCAGCAGCTGGCGGGCCTGTTGCAGGCAATCGAGCATCGCTTCGGTCGCTTCGGTGGGCGCATCGGCAATCTGCACGCGCGCCAAGGCCGATGGATGCAGCACGGCCAGCAGCTCCAGCAGCGGTTCCCGCTGGTAGTAGTCGTAGCGCAGGGACGGGTCGCCAAACTGCTGGCCCAACCCGGCCGCCAGCTGCTGCGAATAGGCTGCACTCAAGGTCTGGCCCGGGCCGGTACTGGCCAATACGTCGCCCAGGATGCCTTGCTGGTGCAGTTCCTTGGCCGTGGTCGGCCAATGTCGCTCGCGCTGCGCTGCCGGCAGCATGGCCAGCAACTCGCCCAAGCGCAGCTGCCGCTGTTCCGTCGCGATCAGGGCTTCCACCCAGTCCGGCGCAGCAGGCCCCACGCGTTCCATCCAGGCGCGCAGCAGGGCGTCGTACCAATCGCTTCCGCGCGCCCACGCCAGCACCTGTTCCGGGGTCTTTTCCAGTGTCTGGCACCACCAGGCCAGCGGCAGTTGCCGGGCAATCTGGTAAAGCCACCACGCGCGCTCGCCCAGCAGATCACTGTTCGGGCGCTTGCCATCAATGGCAGCGTCGGACCAACCTGCAGCCGCAACAGTGGGGGCATCCAACGCCCAGCTCATGCGGCGCAGCAGGCCGCTACGCTGCTGCTGCAACAATCCAAGCATCTGCGCCCGCACATACTGCGCATGCGGCGTGTCGGAGAGCTGTGCCAGCATCGGCCCGACCAACATGCGGACCTCGCGGCTGCGATCCTTCAACAGTGGCTGCAGCAGCGCGGCGTCGCCGTCACTCAGCTGCGGCTGCATTGCGGCGACGAAATCCTGCCGTTCGCGCGCGGAAAGTTCCTTCAGCGTGCCTTGCAGCCGCAACCGTGCGTTTTCTGCGTCCTGCGCACGTAACTTCTGAAAGGCATCGACGCGTGCATCGGCGCTGCCTTCATTCCACACCTGCTCCAGATCCGCCGCCGCACTTGCTGCCGTCGTTGTCTGTATCGCGTAACTCCAATCAGGATTGCAGGCGGCCAACCAGCGACCACGCACCCCCAGCACCGGCCGCAACGCGGAGCGCAGTACGTTCAAGCGCGCGCCGGCATCCAGCGCTTGTGGCAACACGGCGACCGGCAGATGCCGGCCGTGGCTGGCGAGCTGCAGGCAGGCTTCATGGCGGGTGCGCTTCATCCACTGCGGCGGCATGCCACTACTGAACAAGGCCTTCAACAATGGCAGCCAGGCATGATCCACCGGCATCACCAGGGGATCGTCCTGTGCCACCGGCGGCATCTGCACCGGTGCGGCCATGCGCAGGGCGGCGCGGCGACATGCTGCCAACACACCGACTTGCTGGCTGTAGGCCAGCGCCGCATCGTCCTGCGCCGCCAACGAGGCCAGCACCTGCCCCAATGCGCCGTCTGCGGCAATCACCTGCGGGCGGTCTATGCCCAGCAGCGCCGGCTTCAACCAGAGATCGCTCATGCTGCGCTCCTTTCCCAACGATCACCTTGTGCATTCCATGCAGATAGCGGCAGCAGCGACTGGCCATCCCATTCGCCCATCACGCACAGCGGGTGGCCGCCGGCAAACGCCAGCAGGGCCCAGCCCTGCGCAGGGCCCACCTGCAGTGCCAACGTGCCCTCGGCGTGTTGCAACCAGCCGTGGCGACCATCGTGGGCCACATGGACCTCACGCAGGTGCATGGGGATCTGCCCGAGCCAAGGGTTGTTTGCATGCCCCAGGGCCGCGGTATCAAGCGTGTCGTCCTGCGGCGGTGCGCTGCTGGAATCCGCAGCGGGGCCCATCTCACCGGCTACCGCGCGCAGCGGTACGGTGCCGGCATGGAAATGCAAGCTGCCCGCGTACACGTGGCCCGTGCGCCAATGCTGCTCCCAGCCACGCCCACTGTGGCTGTAGTCCTGCAGCAGCGCTGCACGCCCACTGTCCAGACCCAGCAGCCATACGCGGCGTTCAAGCAGGTTGCCGGCCTGTTCCAACAGGTGTTGCCCCTGCACGTACCAACGATCGTGTAGCGCCTCGCCCTCGCGTAGCACCGCCTCACGTTCAACCGGCCAACCCAGGGCAGCGCGCAGATCCGCCTGTCGCGCGACGCCGAAGGTGTCAAATCGTGGGACCGCCTGCGTCAGCAACTGCAACAGGCCCAGGCGTTCGCCCAGTTCCGCCAGATCGGCCACGCCACGCCCACCATCACCCAACGCCTGTTCCAGCTGGCTGGCCAGTCCAGGGGCCTGTGCGTCGACCATGCGCGCCATCATGCGCCGCGCGTCCTGCTCGAAACCCGCCCCAAGATTGGCCAGGCCTTGCCTGAACTGGTCGGCGATCCAACGTTGCAGCTCGGCCGCGCCCGCCTGCATGCGCGTCCAACGCGCCTGCTCGCGCTTGGCGGTGGCCGCCGCCTGCACTTGCGGATCCGGCGGCGGGGCGGTTGCGGCGGCGTCAGCGGCCGCCTCCTTGCGGGCGGCGCGGTCGCGACGGCCCTGCATCCATTCCTCCACCCAGGCTGGGCGCGGTTGCGATACGCAGCGCGGGTTGCCGTCGGCGTACAGCATCAGCAGCGCCAAGCCATGCTTGCAGGGAAATTTGCGACTGGGGCAGGAACAGCGGCTGACCAGCGCAAGCAGATCCACCTGGGTCTGGTACGGCTTGGCTCCGCTGCCCTGGCATTCACCCCACAGCGCATCTGCGTCGGCGCCAAGCAGGCCCCATTTTCCGTCCGTGGCCAGCCCTCCGGCCGCCTTGCTTGACGATGCATCAGGTGCAAGCGCGAGCACCTGCTCGCGCGTGAGTCGCACTTCCATATCCGTACTCACATCAGGTCCGGCAAGATCATAGCCGAGGTTGGGTTACAACCTGCAGCTCGGTCACGGACCTGTATTAGAAAGACGGCGTCCTCATGCGATCAGGCCGTCGCCATCGCCCCAGATCAAGGCCTCCAATACTTCACATTGCCATCACTCGAACTGATCGGCCCTCGGTTCACAGCCGCGTCTCCAACTCAAGCGGACGCCTGGTCCCGTTTGCTGTTGGGCAGGCATCTGCACGTTGAGGAGAAGATCATCTTGCCCGCGACAGGAATCGCTCCAGCAAGCTCAGGGAATACCAATCCCGCGAAGCCACTGAAGCGCATCATCGGTCCAGCGATCGGCATCCTTTCCCTGCTTCCTGACACCAAACGCATGCCCGCCTGTTTCGTACAGCTTGAGCTCAACGCTGCCCCCAGCACGCTTCAAGGCCCTCTCATATACCTGGGAATAATAGGAAGGATCGACCGGATCATCCTTGGCATGTATCAGCAGGGTTGGCGGGACAGCGCTTGAAACTTCGATATCCGTATTCAGCTCCTGCGCCGCAATGGATCTTGGGGTCTTGTTCTTGTGTTCCATCGTCAGATGCCCTGGATACACGGGTATCGCGAAGTCGGGACGACTACTGACTTCATCCACATCGTCGATTGCGTCATACGATCGGTGCGCGAAAGCCGTCGACGAAAGCACGGCCAGGTTTCCTCCCGCCGAGAAGCCCATGACACCGATCCTGTTAGGGTCCAGGCCATATGCTTCCGCGTTGTAACGCACAAGCGCGATGGCCCGCTGCGCATCCTGCAAGGCCATGGGGATCTCTGGCTGCTCGTGCCGCCTGGTCACGCTGTTCCAGTTGCACCCGGTGTTTGGCACGCGGTACTTCACCAGGATGCAGGTGATACCCGAATCGGTCAGCCACTTGCAGACATCAGCACCGTACAAGCCAAGCGTACTACTGGGGCCTATGGCCAGCGCCTTGTAGCCACCGCCCGGGAAAACCAGGATCGCAGACCGTGACGTGTTGACCTTCGGCGAATAGACGAGATACGTCGGGCGCGTCCACGCCCATGTCTCGTGAGCAAGCGCCTTTATCCCATCCTGAAGGACCTGCGAGCCTTCTGGCCACAGTGCAACCTCTTGCGAGTAGTTGATGACCGGTTCGGCCTGGATGGCAGCGCTTGCTCGCTGCATTGCCCCCGCGCGGCGCTGCTCCGGATCCGGAACATCGGCGGCGATGGCGTTGGCGAATGGGATCCACAGAGCCAAGGCGTACAACAGGGCGGTGACGGGATTTGGCACGCGAACCTCCTTTATTGCGGGAGCCGGGAATCGCAGTCGGCGCGTCGGGATTGCTTCCCCGATGCGCCGAACAGGGAATCACGGCGAGAATCCATCTCAACGCGCAGCGTTGCGCTCCTTCCGCAACTGCTGCTCGAAGCGCAAGCGGTAGTCGGACACCATCGTCTGCAGCAATCCCGGCTCAACGAACGCGTCCTCGTCACCCGCCTGCCGGCGCCGCTCCCGGCCCAGCACATCGGTCGTCTCCGGGTGACCACTGAGGACGATATCCGCCTGCATGTCGGCAAGTTTCGCGAATGTTGCCTGGAAATCCTCGGCAATGGCCGGATAGCCGCGATTGCCCACCAAGGTATTGCCGGCAACGGTGATGCTGCACAGGAACAGCAGCTGCCGCGGGGTGCCGCGATCATTCACCGTCATGCTCCAACTGGTACAGCCGCGCGTATGCCCAGGGGTAAGGTGCGCGGTAAGTTCCAGCTCGCCCAAACGAACCTTCTGGCCATCAGCTACCTCTTCATCGACGGTGACCGCCGCAAAAGGCTGGACGCCGTAGTTGGTATCGCCCTGGTTGCGCCCGTTCTCCAGCGCCCAGCGGTCTCCGGCGCTGGCCAGTACACGGGCGCCGGTAGCGTGCTGGAGTGCAGCCATCGCGCCGACATGGTCGGCATGGCCGTGATTGCTGAGCAGCAGCCTGACGTCACGCAAGGGCACGCCAACGCTTTCGATGTTGTCCTCGATCTGCCGGGCGTTCTCTGCCAGGGTGGCGTCGAGCAGGATTGCCCCCTGCCGGGACACGATCAGGTAGGCCGCCAGCCCTTGGGTGCCGACGTAGTAGACGTTGTCGACGATACGGAAGGGTTTGTTTGGCGCAGTCCACGCCGGCGGATCGGCAGCCCACGTCGCTGGGCACCCCAGGCCCACGGCCAACAACGCGGCTGCGCGCAGCCCCCAACGAACACCCTGCCCTGCTTTCATCGCTGCACCTCGTCTGGTATCTGCAGCCACTTTCGCCTGCCGCCACCGCTCCCACAAATGCGAAGAACTGGGCCGAGTCATGAGTTTTTTCAGGGGCGGCCGCCGTTCGCAGGCAGTCGTTCTGCGCTACCCAGCAGGAAGCGCGGCAAGCACGTCGATCGGTAAGGCCGAACGCCCACCGTCCGCAGCGCACTGTAATTGCGGTTTCCCGCAGCGCAATTTTTACGGGCTTTTCTACAGAACTGTATCGACGCCTGCTTGCAGCCGGACGTACATTCGCGTCCATCCGCCCCGAGAAGCCACAATGATCCGTCGATCCTTGTCCCTGCTGCTTCCGCCGCTGGTCGGCGCCGTGCTGCTGTGTGCGTGTGACGCCAGCAAGCAGAAGGCGGTTGCCGACGCACAGCCTGCCGCGGCGCCTGCCGAACTGCCGCTGTTTGAAACCCTCGGCGATCTGCATCGCGATATCGCCAGCAAGGTGCCCCTGGCCCAGCGCTACTTCGACCAAGGCATGCGCCTGGCGTATGGCTTCAACCATGAAGCAGCTGGGCGCGCGTTTGCCGAAGCCGCGCGATTGGATCCGGCCTGCGCGATGTGCGTGTGGGGCCAAGCGCTGGTATTGGGGCCCAATATCAACCTGCCGATGGACCCGACCGCCGCCAAGGACGCTACTGCCCTGGCTGCGCGTGCCGCCAGTCTGGCCGGTAATGCCCGGCCCGTGGACCAGGCAGTGATCGCCGCCTTGCAGAAACGCTACGCCGATCCCGCACCGGATGACCGCAAGCCGCTGGACCGTCGCTATGCCGAGGCGATGGCCGCCGTGGTTGCGCAGTACCCCGAAGACGATGACGCCGCCGCCCTGTATGCCGAAGCGCTGATGGATCTGTCGCCATGGGCCTATTGGGAGGACGGAAAGCCCGGCAACTACACGCAGACCCTGGTGGCGGAACTGGAGCGTGTGCTGGCGCGCAATCCACGCCATATCGGTGCCATGCACTACTACATCCATGCGATGGAGTCCTCGCCCGAACCCAAACGCGCCGAGCCACAGGCCGATGCACTGGCCGCACTGGCACCGGGATCGGGCCATCTGGTGCATATGCCCGCGCATATCTACATCCGCACCGGCCGCTACCACGATGCCACCCTGACCAATCTGTCGGCCACCACGGCCGACAAGGATTTCCTGGCCGTCTGCCGTGGCAGCAATGGCGTCTACCCGCTGGGCTACGTGCCGCATAACTGGCACTTCGCCACCATGACCACCGGCCTGACCGGCTCGCGCACGCTGTCCATGCAGGCCGCCCGGCAGACCGCCGAACGCGCCGACCGCAGCGCAATGGGCGAGGCGCCGATGCAGTTCATGCAGCAGTTCGTGGTGACGCCTCTGCTCACCCAGGTTCGCTTTGGCGACTGGGACGCCATTCTCGCCGACACCGGCGCCGCGACCGAGCTGCCCTACCCCAGCGCGATCCGCCACTTTGCGCGTGGCATGGCACATGCCCGCAAGGGCAACCTCGAACAGGCCGCAACCGAGGCCGGTGCGCTGCACGCAATTGCCGCCGACCCGGCGATGGCACAGATCAGCTTTTTCGACATCAACCATGCCGATGGCGTGTTGCGCGTTGCCGACGCATTGCTGCGTGGCGAGTTGCTGCGCGCGCAAGGCAAGCACGGCCAGGCCATCACCGCCCTACGCGAAGCCGCTGCCGCCGAGGACGCATTGGCCTACAACGAGCCTGCCGACTGGCCATTGCCGATACGGCCCTATCTGGGTGCCGCATTGCTGGATGCCGGAGATGCCAAGGGCGCGAGCGACGCCTTCCAGCAGGACCTGACCACCTATCCCGCCAATGGCTGGTCGCTGTATGGATTGGCACAGGCGCAGCAAGCGCTGGGCCAGAAGGAGGCTGCACAGGAAACCCAGCGCCAGCAGACGCAGGCCTGGCAATGGGCTGACGCCCCGCTCACCGCAGCGCGCTACTGAGCAGCAACCAACGAGGGCGGCGTTGCCCGGCTTTCATCGGGTTGCGCCGCTGCCATCGCTGCCATTGCCAGCGCCTCGCGCTGCTGCCAGCTGCCGCTCAGTTGCCGATAAGGAATCTGTCTGGCGTCGAGCTCACGCAGGTACCAAGCATGTTGCCATTGACGGAATGCCTCATCGCGGCGGGTGCCATCCTGCACGAAAGGAACATCGGGATCACACAACAGCACCAGGTCATAGGGACGCGCGGCCAGCGCCTGTAGCAGTGGGTCGGCGCGACCAAACATCGCTTCGGCGTACAACAAGGTGGTCAGCGGCGTGGTATCGCAAACCAGCCAGCGCGTGGCCGATGCCTGCAGCTGTTCCTCGCGCGCCACCTGGGTCTGCGCGATGTGCAGCAGGTCGTCCTCCTGCAGTTGCCCGTCCTGCGCCTCCCACAGTTCACGGCCATATTCGGCCGCGTGAAGGCTGCCCAATCGCTCGGACAAGGTTCGGGCAAGCGTCGACTTGCCCGTGGATTCGCCACCGATCAATGCTACCCGCCGCACGAAATGGCGGTATACCTCCGCCGCAAGCTGGTCACGCTGCCCATGCAGGTCGGCACGCAGTGCTGTCCCCGATACGGGCACTGCGGCGCGCGCAGGATCGACCGAAGCGTGCGCCACCGCGCGCCCGCCACGCAACTGTTGTTGCTGCGACAACACGGCCGCGAAACCCGGACCATAGTCTTCGCTGCTGAAAACAATGTCGACCTCGCGCTGGATCACCTCGCGCAGCAGCCACGCCATGAACTGGCGATGTGCGTCATCGCCGGCGTCATTGCCAGGCAAGCGACGCGAGGCCAGTCCGCGTTGTCGGCAATGCGCTGCCAGGCGCGCATCATCCAGCACCCAAAGGCTGGCGGCCGGATACAGCGCCTGCAACCATGCCTCGCGCTGCTCCGGTGCCATGCCGGGGAACTCCGGCTTGGTATAGCTGACCACGATCAACTGCGCGCAGGCTGCCTGCGCGTGGTCCAGCAACAGTTGGTGGCCGCGATGCAAGGGGCAGAACTTGCCAACCACCAGTCCCGTCCCGCTCCCACTCATGCCGCGGCACCCTGCTCACGCCACAGACGGCGCCAATGGCGCCATGCAAGCCAGGCATTGATCCAGTACGCGGCATACAACACCGAGGTAAGGGTCAGCCCGCGCGAGGCGTACAGCGGCACGGCGATGGTATTGACCACCACCCACACCGGCCAGGTCTCGATGCGCCGACGCATCAGCAGCAACTGCGCCAACACCGACAGGCATAGCACCGACGAATCCGCGAATGGCGCGTAGGCATCCGTATATACGTGCAGGACCAAGCCATAGACGGCACCGGCGCAAAGCGCCGCCGCCCCCATCAGCGCAAAGCTGCGCACCGGCGTCCGCCGGATGGGCAACGCCGCGTGGCTGGCACTGGCATGCCAGTTCCACCAGCCAAACAGGCTGGCCACCACGAAGAACGCCTGCAGCAGCACGTCGGCGTACAGCTGGGTATGCCAGAACAGCAGCCCGAACAACGAGCAGCCGATGATGCCGGTCCACCAGGTGTGGACGCTGTTGCGCGCGGCGAACAGGATCGAAGCGGTTGCCAGCAGGTTGGCGACGATCTCCAGGGCACTCATGCGCCCAGGCCTTCGATCAGATCGGTGGTGTATTGCAGCACTTTGTCCTCGGCATCCATCAGCACGACCTGTACCGACAGGCCTTCCAGGGTAGTTTGCAGTGCGGCTTGCGACTGCGCGGCATGGCCGGCTTCGGCGGTTGGCACGTGCAAGCGCACGCTGCCGTCGGCGGCTTGATGCACCCGGAAGCGCGACAGCGGTATCCCGGCCAAGGCATGGGTAAGGTCGATATTGTTGATCCAGCGGCCAGCAGCGGTGCGGTAACGCACCGGCCGCCGCCCCTGCAGGCCGACGATCATCGGCGTATCGCCGCACATGGCCAGTGCCCCCTGGTCGCCGGTGCGGTAACGCAGCAGCGGCAGGCAGAAGTTGAAGCCGCCGGTCAGGGTGATCTCGCCCACCTGCCCCATTGGCAGCGCGGCGCCATCATCGTCCAGCACTTCCACGTACATGCCCGGCTGCAGCAATACATGGCCGCCGCATGCCGGGTCGTATACCGCCAGCGGCCCGGCCTCGTTCATCGAATAGATATCCAGCACCGGGCACTCAAAGCGCTGCTCCAGTGCCTGGCGCAACCCCACCGACAAGGCCATCGATACCGATAGCAATGCGCGTGGCCGGTGCGACAGGTCCAAGGTCAGCAAGGTCGCAAAGGAGATCGGGTCGCCGGCGATCACCTCTGGCTGCAAGGCATCGATGTAGGTGCCGCGATCATCGGGATGACGCCACTCATCCGGATACAGGTTGATCTTGGCCAACCCGGACTCGTCCATGGTTGGCGTCACCGATACGTAGGTGAAGCAGCGCTGTTGCATACCCAGCAGCATCACCCCCATCTGCCCGCGACCGTGCTGCAGGCACACCCCAAAGCGTGCCAACGCGCGCTTGTGGTGGGCCAGGTAGCGCGCGGCCACCAGCGGGTGCGAGGGCAGTACCAGCGGGTGCCCGGTGGTCCCGGTGGTACGGAAGTTCATCATCCGCTGCAGCGGCACCGGGTCGGGAACAAACTGGGCGATATCGGCTGCCAGGTCGCCGCGCTGCGTGGTAGCGATCTGCGCGAAATCCATCTCCCGAACGCGCGCCCTGAAGTACGGAACCTGTGCATGAACGTTGGCGACAAATGCGTCCAGCCACGGCGGCGGCGCGCCCGGTTGCCACTGGAACTTCGCCTGCAGAATCTCCCGCTCATACGCATGCAGCTGCTCCACCTCCTCGGCCAGAAGGCGGTTGCCGCTCTGGTTGCGATATCGCGGCGCAGCCGGATGTTCACGCATACGGTGCAGCATCGCCCTGCCCGCCTCGCTCAAGGTGGGATAGCGCTCACCGTCATGTGGGCCCTGGTTCACTCGCGCGTCCACTTGTCCGCTGATTCTTCGGCCGCCTTGCGCGCCAGTGCTTCGCGGATGGCCCGCGCGCGCGCTTCGGCCGCACGACTGGCCTCCAGCAGGCGGCGCCGCTCGACGCTGCTGACACTCGCCAGCCGGTCGGCGGCCTGCGCGGCCGTCTCGCCTTCTGGTAACAGCCCCAGCCGGGCGATGGCGGTGCGCGCCAGCTCTTCGCGGCGATCCGGATCATGCAGGTAACGCGCCACCGGCGCTTCGGCGGCCAGCGCCGGTACAACATCGGTGAACAAGGGCAGCAGCAGCTCGCGTTGGAAGCGCCGTTCGCGCCAGCCATCATCGGCCAGCAACCACGCCATTACCGCCGCCAGGCTGAGCTGATTCGCACTGACAGCAACAAGTTCGCCGGACAGGCTTGCCCGCAATCCCGCCGGCAGCGCAACGCCATGCAGGGCAAGCACATCGTTGACCACCGCCGCGACCTGCAGCTGGCCTTCGCGCCCGCGGCGCGGTGGGTCCAGGAAGTCCGGCGGCGTATCGATCAAGCGACGCAGCAGGGCGTCGAGTGCAGCGGTCGTACTCATCACCATGTCCGTCCTGTCGTGTCGTCATGGCGGGCTGCATTTGCCGGGAACATACGTCGCTGGCTCATTGCCGCCCCCCATCGTTCTGCTGGTAGTGGCGCTGGCTGAAATCACGCGCAAAGCCGAGCAGGTCGCTCATGTCGCGTACCACATGGATGTCCCAGCCTTGCTGGCGCGCGCGCAGCAGATCCGCGGTCCAGCCCTTGGCGCCTGCCAGCGTGGCCGGCAACGGGCTGTACAGATTCAACGCCATGCTGCCGCCGGCACGTGCCGCGCGCAGTGCTTGTGCTGCGATGTCCCAGCCACTGTTGCCGCGCTCGTCCTGCTCGAACATGGTGGTGATGCCGTCGTCGGAGATGTGCAGGATATGCACCGCACGCGCCCCGGCCGGACGCTGTGCGTAGGTGCTGCGCAGGCGATGGATGGGGAACGCAGTGGCGCCACCGAAGTACCCCACCAGCACCTTGAGGATGTCGTCCTCGCTACGCACGAAGCCATCGGTATGCAGGCATTGCTGCTTGCCACTCCACAGGGTGGCCTGCACGCGCGCACCTGCACGCAATGCTGACAACGCGATCACCGCACCGGCCAGTGTCAACCACGAGGTGACGTGCTGCGGGTCGGGCATGGAGCCGGAGCTGTCCACGTAAAGGTCAAGGTCGATGGGCTCACTGGCTGGCTCGTTGCCCGGCGCCGGCCCCATCACCCGCCGCACCGTGGTCACGCCCGGCACTACCGTCGGCGATTGCATCAGCGTCTGCATCCAATCCACCGCATCCAGCGGGTCACCCGGCTCCCACGGCTCCAGCCCTTCCAGCTCAGGCTCCATCGCCTGTGGCTGCGGGCTCACCGGGAAGCGGATCAGATGCGGCAAGGCACGTTCGCGGTAATAACGCACTGCGAACTGCTGCGGGTTCAGGTCCAGGCCGGCGGCACGCAGGATCTCGCCATACTCGAATGGCTCGCGTGTCTGCCCTGGCCCGGAAGCCGTGCCCACAGCCTCCGCAGGTGCTTGCGCGGTCTCGTCTTCGAGCGCCTCGCCGGTGATGCGCGGGTCCAGCGCCGGGTGTATCGCCGGGGCCAGTTCATCCTCTTCCAGACGATCCAGCCCCACCGGCTGGCTGCCGCGCCCGGCGTGACGTGTATCCATCAAGGCATCCACGCGCGCATCGCTGACCGTCTCCAGCAGGTGCGGTAGCAACAGCGCGCTGAAGCGGCTGGCGCCTTCCATCCATTCGCTGGCATACGTGCGGATCACCCGCGCGCCCAGCCACGCGTCGCCGCGCAGGCTGGCATCCTCCACCGGCCCGCCGAGACTGCCGGCCGATTGCTGCCAGAGTTGCTCGTAGATGCCCATGTACAACTGCCATAGCGGCGAGCTGGCGGCGGACGCAGCCGCCAGGCGTTGGTAGATCTCGGCCATGCGCAGGCCGCATTGCCGCTGCAATCGATCATTGATCAGCAGGTCGGTGTACAGATTGGCCACCATCGGCGCGTGCGCTTCCAGCGTCGGCAAGGCGCGGCGGATACGCGCCAACAGCCGCGCGTGGTCCGTGGCGGTGGCCGGCGCCAACACGTGGTGGCCGATTTCGTGCGCCAGGATCTCGCGGGCGTGATCCTGCAAGCCCAACCGCAGCACCTGCGGCAGATCGATCACGACACGCTGATCGGCCAGCCGGATCATCGCGAAGCTGCCGGTCAACCCTTCGCGGGCAGCTTCCACGCTGCTATCGCACAGGCGGGGATCCTGCAGCCGGGTAAAGCGGCTCCAATCAACCAGCGCCAATGGCCACGCCGCACGCCACTGCTCCAGCACGCGCTGCTGATCCAGCGGGTTCATGCCGTCCCCGGCAACAGGCACACGTGGTGCGACCACGGTGAGTACACCGCCACACCGGCAGGGCCGGCAACCGCGGCCAGGCCATCGGCCGGCGCTGCATAGGCAATGACGGTGCTACCGATGCGCGCGCCCTGGCTGTCGACTGACACCTGCGTCGCCGACGTTTCACGCGCGGCGGCAAACTCCGCCGCGCTGGCTGGCAACACCACGCCACCGAAGGCATCGGCAATCAGCAGGAAGTGGCGTTCACCGCTGCGGGCGATGAATCCATCCGCGCTGGCACGCAGCTGCGGCGGGGTCGCGAAAGGACCACCCAGGCCAGTGAAACCGCCCAGGCGCTGTCCTTGCACATTGGCGGCAGTCCCTTGCGGATGCCACCAGCGTTCGCTGTGGATCTGGCTGCGCGTCGCAGTCCATTCGCCCTGCTCGACCCCCAACGCCGCTGCCGCCAGCCCGGCAGGCAAGCGATCGGCCTGCGCCAGGGCGGCCACGCGCAGGTGTGCCATGCCCGCCTGCCACGCGCACAAGGCGCCAACCGCGCGCAATGCCGCCGTGTCTGCGCAATCGGGCAGCAAGGCAGCCATCCGTTGCAGCCATTCGGCAACACGGACACCGGGGACTTCATCCATGCGGATGACGGCGTTGCTGATCGCGCCCAAGGTTTCCAGCGGTGCCACCGCGAGCAGCGGCGCCGCGGGTACCGCCAGCTGCTGCCAGGCCGTGTCCACCCATGGCAAACGCGCGGCGGGGCCAGCCAGTCCCTGTGCCACCAGTTCCAGGCCCAGTTCAAACGCCACTTCCACAACCATCGACACTGCGGCTTCATCCACCCCAGCCACCGCCACGCACAACGGGTCCAGGCTCTGGCCGATGAATGCCGACAAGGCGGTGGTGTCCAACGCCGGCCAGCGCTGCCGCGCCTGTGCCACGCGTTGATTGAGCAGGCTGCGGCGCGATGCCAGCACGCTGGTCAATACAGGCGACAGCATCTCAGCGCGCCTGCTGCCAATGCAGGTAGTTGGTATAGCGTTGATGCAGGTACTTGAGCTTGAGCAGGTCGTCGTAGAGATGGCCGTACAGCTTGCGTCCCTTCACCCGCTCCTCCACCAGGCGCTCGATGCGGGTCAAACGCGCGCGCGTCTCGCGCTCGCTCACGCCATCCAGGCCGCGCGCAAACTGCGCGGACAGTTCGCCCACCGGGTCATTGCGATCCAGGTCCAGGCGATCGTACTCGGCGTTGGAACTGTCCAACAGCCAGCGCAGCCAACTGAGCCGGTCGCTGCGATAGGCCGCGTTCTCTGGCAAGGAGAAGAACGGCGCATCCAGATCCGGCTGCAACTTGTCGTTGAGTACGAAGGGCAATACCTGGCGCACGTCGTCCAGCGCGACCGCGGCATTGCCACGGAACCAGGCCAGCGCCTTGGCGAACATCAACAGCGTCATCAGGTTGCGCACCGACAGACCATTACGGGTCTGGCAGCCCAGGTCCTTCATGCGATCACGGCCGGAATCGGCGGCGACCGCCTGTGCCCAATCGATACCGGCCAGGCGCACGGTGTCCTTGGTCAGGTACTCGAACTGCGCGCCAGCCGTTTCCATCAGCTCGAACTGGCTGCAGAAGAACTCGATGCGCCGACGCACATCCTGTGGCACCTCGACCGCGCGGATCTGCTGCAGCATCTGTTCGCATTCGCCATCGTTGAAGATGATCTCGCGCGGCACGACTTCTTCCGGGCGGATGTTCTGCTCGATGCGCAGCAGCATCTCTTCCAGGAAGCGCGGGTTGAAGGCCAGCGCCTGCACCACCACGTCGATACGGTCGCGCAGCGCTTCGATCACCTGGTAGGTGCCGCCGCCACGGTCGTCATTGGCCGTCAGGTACCACGCCGATTCCGGGCATTCGTAGACCTGGTTGAGCACCTCGGCGTAGTTGTCACCCATCACCGTCAGCAAGGCACTCTGGGTGCGGGTGGGGATGCGGTTGTACTCATCGATGATCTTGACCCGCATGCCCAACCAGCTGCGCCAGGCGATGCGGATCTGCGACATGTCCTGCGCGGCAACCAGGTCAGCCGGCAGCGGATTGCCCAGCAGGTCGGCGATGGTCATCTGCGGATGGCCATGCTGCATGGCGCGGCGCACCTCGCGCACCGGATAACCGGCCAGCACGCCCATCAGGATCGCGCTGGCGGTCTTGCCACGGCCAGGGCCACCCACGAACAGGCATTTGCGGCGCGTGGCGAAGGTCAGCAGCGGCAACAGGACGTAGCTGGAATAGCTCTGCGCCGAGGGCAGGGTCAGGGTGCGATGGGTATCACCGACGCTGAAGCTGGCCGCCGGCCCCTGGTGATACTCGATATCGTAATGCGGGCTGATGATCGCGTTGTTGACGATCCAGAAGTAGGCCTGCCGCAGCTTTTCGTCCAGCGCCAAGGGCGGCGCATCGGCGCTGTCGCCCAGCTGTACCGGTCCCTCATACAACTCGGCCACATCAAAGGTCCGCGCAGCGGGCTCGGCCTTCGGGTTGGTAGGCGCCTGCGACAGGCGCTGGAACAGGTTGAATGGCGACACCCGGGCTTCCCTTCATCAAGTGGCCCGGATTCTAGCGTGGTCGCCGTGAGTAAGGCCGCAGCTCAGTCAGCGGCTTGCGCGGAGAGGGTGAACTGAAAGACCTGTTCGCGTGTACCGCCGGAAACGGTGGCGGTGAGCTGCCGGCCCTCCCGGCGATACGCGATCCGCTGTGGATAATCGTGCTGCGGGTTCTCGAATACCGCCGATTGATCGCCCTGCTCCACCAGTCCGAAGCGCACTGGCGCGGGATTGCCGGGCACATCGGCAACGTAGTAGAGCAGCCCGCCGTCTTCGATGATGCGCAGTCGTTCTTCAAACTGCAGCTTGCCCTGCCGATAGCTGCGACCTTCACCCACCAGCGCATCGGCCTGCCGTCTCCACCGCTCGCTACCGCTGCGATCAGCCGCCAGGCCGCTGCGCTGCCAATCACCGAGCAGCCAACCCAGCGAGCTGACTTCCGCCGCAGCGGCAATACCGGGCAGCAGGGAGAGGACAAGCATCAAGGCGGATCGGGACATGGGGTTACGCTCCTGCCGGCTCAGCCACGTGGCGGAATCAGCGCGTCGTCCAGCGCGGCGGCGCGCTGCCACGCCGGACGGCTGCGCAAGCGTTCCCCGTAGGCGGCGAACGCGTCACGCTCAGGCATGCTCTTGAACATCTGTCCCCACAGCACCTGGCTTCCCACATAGACATCGGCGGCACTGAAGCGCTCACCCAGCAGCCATGGCGATGCGGACGCGGCAACCGTTTCCAGCGTGTCCACGGTCTGTTCGAAGCTGCCATAGCCGACCATGCCGGCCTTTTCCGGCGGCGCCAACAGGCCCATGGCCTTGGCACTGACCGCCGCTTCCACCGGTCCAGCGGCGAAGAACAACCACCGCAGGTAGCTACCGCGCTGCGGATCGTCCAATGCCGGGGCCAACCCCGCGCTGGGGAAGGCATCGGCCAGGTAGGCGCAGATCGCCGCCGCTTCGGTCACCACCACCCCGCGATGCACGATGGCGGGCACCTTGCCCATCGGGTTGACCGCCAGGTACGCGGGGGACTTCATGCTTTCCCCATACACCATCACCTCGGTGCGGTACGGCTGCCCCAGTTCCTCCAACATCCAGCGCACGATCCGACCACGCGACATGGGGTTGGTATGGAAGATGATGTCTTCTGCTGCAGCACTCATTGGTCGGCCTCCCGGGGTGATTGGTCGGGAGTCTAGCGCTGCGAATGGAGATGCGCTCGGGCTGTGCATGGCTGTCGCTGGCTGTGGCTGTGGCTGTGGCTGTGGCTGTGGCTGTGGCCGTGATTTTGACTCTGCTTAAAGCCGTCATTCCCGCGCAGGCGGGAATCGCTCTGGCCCTGGCCCTGGCCTTGGCTTTGCTTAAAAGCCGTCATTCCCGCGCAGGCGGGAATCGCTTCGGCTCTGGCCTTGGTTTCGCTTAAAAGCCGTCATTCCCGCGCAGGCGGGAATCGCTCTGGCACTGGCCGTGGCTTCGCTTAAAAGCCGTCATTCCCGCGCAGGCGGGAATCGCTTTGGCTCTGGCCTTGGTTTCGCTCAAAAGCCGTCATTCCCGCGCAGGCGGGAATCGCTTTGGCTCTGGCCTTGGCTTTGCTTAAAAGCCGTCATTCCCGGGCAGGCGGGAATCGCTCTGGCACTGGCTTCGCTTTGCTTAAAAGCCGTCATACCCACGCAGGCCCGAATCGCTCCAACTCCAGCCCTGCCTCCTCATTCATTCGCAGCGCTGGGCTGCACCCCCAACCCACATCCGCCTCAACGGTTGGATTGCGCCATTTTCGGCAAAAGACAAAAGCCAAGCCAAAGCCAAAGCCAGAGCGATTCCCGCCTACGCGGGAATGACGGCTTGAATCAAGAGACAAGGCAGAAGCAACGACAAAAACAACGGCAAAAGCAACGACAAAAGCAACGGCAGAAGCAAAGGCAGAAGCAAAGGCAAAAACAAACCAAAAGGCAGAACCAAAAAGCAAAATCAAAAAGTGAAAGGAGCAGCAAACCACTACCCCAGTCACCCTCCCCATCATGCAATGCAAACCTCAGCGCGGACGACCCGCTGGCGGCGCCGGTGGTGGCTCGATGCCTTTACCCCGCAGACAGGCCTCCATCGCGTCATGATCCAGCCGCGGCGGCTTGGCTCCATCGGTAGGTGCGTTGCCACCGGGCGGCTTCTGCGTCACGCCCTGCTCGGCCGCACAGGCTTCAAATGCCTTGGCAACTGCCGGGTCCATCGGCGGACCATGGCGCGGCCCAGCCGGCGGACCGCCGGGGGGGCCTCCCTGTGGACCGCCCGGAGGCGCACAACCGGGATCTCGGTGCAGCGACGCGCAGCCGCTGACGGCCAACACCAACACGGTGGTCAAAGCCACGCCAAACGGGCGCGGGGGATGCATCGACATGTTTTTCTCCATTGGATCAGGCAGCCGGGGCAAACTGCGCCACGGCGGGAATGGGCAGCAGGCCGGCGCGAATCTCGCGCTGCTGCCCGGGGGTGAACATCTGTTCGAATTTGCGGCGGTCCTTCAATGGGCCTGCCGCATCGGACTTCCACGGCTCATCAGGCCGTACCAGGTTCAACGGTGCGTGCGTCCCGTGCGATGACGGCATTGCATCGCCAGTTGCCAGCCCCATGAATGCATGCAACTGGCTGATGACCTGCTGCGGCTGTAGCAACAACTGCTCGTAACGCAGCAGCAGATGGTCCGGATGGTGCTGCCAGCGAAGGCTCTCCAGCAGTGCGTGGTTCCATCGATCCACCGCCAGGCCCAGGTCGGCGAACCGATGCCAATCTGCATAGCGACGCGCGGCACCATGCAGCGATGCAACAACCTCGGTGCCCTCGCGCAACAGATGGATCACGCGCGCACCCGGTACATGACGCTGGATATGCCCGAGGTAGAAAAGATGGTCCGGGGTTTTTTCCAGCCAGAGCCGGCTTCCCGTCATTGCGCACTGCCGGTCCAGGGTTGCGACGAATGTGCTTATCTGCGTGCTTACCCGCGTACAGCCACGTATGTGGCCAGGCATCAACGCGTCAGGCATGCCCGCCCATGCGCGCCGCGCCTGTGCCGCCGGCACCCAACCCAGCCGCGCCAGTACAGTGCGCCGCCGTTCCTGCAGCAAGCGGCCCACCGAACGCCTGCCAGGCTGCTGACGACGATGGTCTTCACTGCGCAGCAGGTTCTGCACAAAGTGGGTTTCCGGCAAGGTGAAGATACGCGTGTCGGCAGCCAGTAGATGCTGCAGCAGCGTGGTCCCCGAACGCGGGCATCCCACCAGAAATACCCGGCCGGGCGCGGCTGTCACCATCACTCGATTCCGCTTGCCGGAATGCCGGCCATTTCTGGCATGAACGCGTGTACCTCGCTGCGGAAACGCTGCCGGAAACTGCGACTGTTCGCCAGATAGTGGGCGCGTGCATTGGCTGAAATCCGCTGCGATGCCGCTACGTCCATCGCCAGCGCCTGTTCCACTGCGGCAACGATGCCGGCAGCGCTGACGAAATGGCGCCGTACCAGTCCGTCGTTGCGTACATCCGCCACTGCGATGGGGATGCCCCGCTGTGCGCTGACCAGTTCGTCCATGGGCTCGCCGTCGGTGGCCAACACAACGGCACCCACGCTCAGTCCTTCCATCAGGTAGTGGCCGAAACCCTCGGTTTCCGACGGACAGATGTGGAACTGGCAGGCGTTCTGCAGTATCTGCAGCTGGGTATCGTCCAGGTAGGTGACGCGATGGTCGATGTTGTGCGCAACCACCCGCTCCCTGACGCGCTTGGGGTGCTGCACGACGACCAGCAGCGGCCAATGCGGATGCCGCTTCCAGGTATCAATCAGCACCTGCGTCCCTTTGGCCGAGCTGCGCCCCGCAAGATGCAGGAATACCCGCTGCCGCTGCACCTGCGTGAGCATCCGGTCGGCGCTGGTGAAACCTACATAACGCACCTCGCTGCCCAGCGCGCGGAAGATACGCTCGGCATGCCGGGTTTTGCACAGCACCGCGTCGAAGCGCGACAACGACGGCATCCAACGCGGCAGGAACCACTCCGGATTAGGAACCAGCAGGTTGCGCTCGGCCAATGGCAGGAAGTGGCGATACACGCGTTCGCCGAACAACTGCACCGGCACCGGCCCCTGCAGCGCGCGCCGGCACCATAGCTTGCCCAGCTGCCAGCGGGTCTGGCCGCGCCCGCCCAGGCCGATCCGCTCGGCCTGCACCGGGCCGGCCAGTGCATCCAGCATCAGGTCCAGGTCGCGACTCAGGCCCACACCATTGTCACGACTGATCAAACGTATCTGGGGCAGCATGGACGGGCTCGGTATCGGGAGGGCCCAGTCTGGCCAGCCTGCCTGACCTGGCGATGCCCGCTTCCTGTCAGCCTCCACAACAGCTGACATGCACTGACAAACAGCGGCGCTATGATCGGCGATCCACATCGCCGCCCCACCCTGCGGGCAGCCGAAGGTAGCCCATGCCCGCCCACATCCTGGTGGTCGACGACGACCCGGACCTGCGCCGGTTGATCGTCGATTTCCTTGCCCAGCACGGATTCAACGTCAGCAGCGCTGAAAACGCTGCACAGCTGCGCCTGGCCATGCGTGACCAACGCCCGGACCTGATCGTGCTGGACGTGATGATGCCCGGCGAAGACGGACTGACCGCCGTGCGCCAGCTGACCAGCGAGCGTCCGGCCCCGCCAGTGATTATGCTCAGCGCGCTGGGCAGCGATACCGACCGCATCATCGGCCTGGAGGTGGGCGCCGACGACTACCTGTCCAAGCCGTGCAATCCGCGCGAGCTGCTGGCGCGTATCCGGGCCCTGCTGCGCCGTGCGCAGGCGACAACCGAGCGCCAGTCCAGCGCCACCCAACCGGTCTATGAATTCGGCGGCTGGCGCCTGGATGCCTTGCACCGTGACCTGCGTGATCCCGATGGGGTGTATGTGTCGCTGTCCGACGGCGAATTCACCCTGCTGCGCAGCTTCGTGGAACACCCGCAGCGGGTGCTGAGCCGCGACCTGCTGCTGGTACAGGCACGCGGCCAGGATTGCGATGTCTATGACCGCGCCATCGACAGCCAGATCAGCCGGCTGCGGCGCAAACTCAACGAACGCGGCTACCCCGAATTGATACGCACCATCCGCAACGAGGGCTACCTGCTGTTGCCGCCGGTGCGCCGGCTGTGAAGCGGCCACTATCGATTTTCGTCCGCACCTTCCTGTTGCTGCTGGGTGCGTTGCTGGTCGCTTTGGCATTGGGCATCGCCCTGCTGCTGACGCAGCCGCCGGTGCGACCGGTAGGCGTGCCGCTGTCGGAAGTAGTGGCGTTGCTGTCCAGCGAGCTGCCCGCGGCCAACAATCGATTGACCGTATCTGACAGCGCGCAGGCCCCTGCGTGCCCTGAAGGACAGCAGGGCGACCCGTTCATGCGGGCCCGGCTCGCCGGCTGGCTGGGCGTGGCCCCTACCCAGGTGTTGTACTGCCGCGGCATGCACCGGCCTGGGCCGGACGGCCCGCTACCGGCGCCGCCGATGCGGGGCCGGCGCTCCGGTGACGATGCGATGCGCGGCGCTGGGCCCGGCCCCATGGATCATCCGCCACCGATGCCACAGGACACGCGACCCGCCGAGCATGGCTTGCTCGCCGGCGCGCCGTTGTTCGGCGACTTCATGGTCGCCCTGCGCAAACCCGACGGCCAGTGGCGCAGTGTCGCCCATCGCATGCCGGGGCCGTTGCCCAGCGTGGCACGGCACGTCCTGCTGCTGTTTTTGCTGGGTGCGCTGGCGATGCTGCCCTTGGCCTGGTGGTTCTCGCGTGCCCTTTCGGCCCCCATTCGCCAATTCGCGCTGGCCGCTGACAGCCTGGGCCGCCACCCCGACGCCGCGCCGCTGAACCAGCGTGGCCCGGCCGAGTTGGCCCGCGCGGCGGACTCGTTCAATGTCATGCAGGCCCGCATCAACCGCCTGTTGACCGAACGCACCCGCACCATCGGCGCCATCGCCCATGATCTGCGCACCCCGTTGGCACGCTTGGCTTTCCGCTTGCAGGCCCTGCCGGAGGAGACCCGCGACAAGGCCAATGCCGACATCGAAGAGATGAACACCATGATCTCGGCAGCGCTGGAGTTCCTGCGTGGGCAATCACAGCATGGGCCACGCAGCCGGCTGGACTTCGCCTCGCTGGTGGAAAGCGTGGTGGATGATCTTGCCGATACCGGCCATGACGCCGCCTTGGTGGGCAACAACGAGCCGGCATTGCTGACCGGCGATCCGCAGGCATTGCGAAGGGCGGTGGGCAACCTGATCGACAACGCGCTCAAGTACGGCGGCCAGGCCCGTCTGCAATTGCGCCGCGAGGACGGCAACGTGGTGTTGGACGTCGACGATGACGGTCCCGGTATCGACCCGGCCCGCGAAGAAGAGCTGCTGCTGCCGTTTGCGCGCGGGGATGAGTCACGCAACCGCGATACCGGCGGCATCGGGCTTGGCCTGTCGGTCGCGCACGGCGTGGCATTGAGCCATGGCGGCAGCCTGCAGCTGCGCAACCGCAGCGAAGGCGGATTGAGGGCGACGCTTAGCCTGCCTTGCGGGTAGGTTCTGGGGCTTTTGGGTTTTGGGGCTTTTGGGTTTTGGGGCTTTTGAGCTTCTAAGCCGTCATTCCCGCGCAGGCGGGAATCGCTCTGGCTCTGGCTCTGGCTCTGGCCCGTGCTCTCGCCTTTTGCTCTGGCTCTTGGTCCTGCACTTGCCTGCCCGCCCTCAAGCCAAGGCAAGAGCGATTCCCGCCTGCGCGGGAATGACGGCCAGAATCAAAAACAACGGCAAGGACAACAGCAGCACAGCACAACCCAAAAACTCAGTACGCAAACTCGCCAAACAACGGGTCCACGCTACCGTTCCAGCGTCCATGGAACAGGTCCAGCTTGCGTTCGGCCGCGGTCTTGCCCGAATCCACGATCTCCTGCAGCACATCCAGGAAGCGGGTCTCGTCCTGGCCATCGGTATTGAGCGCGGCACGACGACGCAGGCCATCACGTGAAATCGCCAGGGCCTCACGCGCCAGGTCACGCACCGTGCCATTGCGGAACGGCAGGTTCATCGCGTGCTTGGGCACGCCATCGCGCAGCACATTGCGCTCGGCAAGGCTGAAATCCTTGACCAGGTCCCAGGCGGCATTCAATGCGGTCTCGTCGTACAGCAGCCCCACCCAGAATGCCGGCAAGGCACAGATCCGGCTCCACGGGCCGCTGTCGGCACCGCGCATTTCCAGATACTTCTTCAAGCGAACTTCCGGAAAGGCCGTGGTCGTATGGTCCGACCAATCGCGCAGGGTCGGCATTGCCCCCGGCAGCACCGGCAACCTGCCCTGCATGAAATCGCGGAAGCTCTGCCCGCTGGCGTCGTGATAGATGCCATCGCGGTAGGAGAAATACATCGGCACATCCAACAGATAGTCGACGTAACGCTCGTAGCCGAAACCATCCTCGAACACGAAATCAAGCATGCCGGTACGGTCCGGATCGGTATCGGTCCAGATATGCGAGCGGTAGCTCAGGTAGCCGTTCGGCTTGCCCTCGGTGAACGGCGAATCAGCGAACAACGCGGTGGCAATGGGCTGCAATGCCAGCGACACGCGGAACTTCTTCACCATGTCCGCTTCACTGGCGTAATCCAGGTTGACCTGCACCGTGCAGGTGCGGGTCATCATGTCCAGGCCGAGCGAGCCGACCTTGGGCATGTAGCTCTTCATGATCTGGTAGCGGCCCTTGGGCATCCACGGCATGTCCGCGCGGGTCCACTTGGGCTGGAAGCCCATGCCCAGGAAACCCAGCTGCAACTCGCCGGCCACCTGTGCCACTTCATTGAGATGGCTGCCGGTTTCCACACAAGTCTGGTGGATGGTTTCCAGCGCGGCGCCGGACAACTCCAGCTGTCCGGCCGGCTCCAGCGTCACCGAGGCGCCATCGCGCAGCAGGGCGATGGTGTTGCCGTTCTCCTGCACCGGCTCCCAGCCGAAGCGGGTCAGCCCGTTGAGCAGCGCGTTGATGCCGCGCTCGCCTTCAAAGGTGGGTGGCCGCAGGTCATCCAGGCGGAACCCGAACTTCTCGTGCTCGGTACCGATCCGCCATTGCGAGCTGGGTTTCTCACCGGACGCGATGCTCTCGACCAACTGGTCGCGGTGGGTGATGGGGGTATCGGCGACGTGGCTCGGGCTCGACAAGGGCAGGCTCACTGAATTCTGGGCTGGGCGCAAAGGTGGGGGCCAGCCCCCGCCAACGCAAGATGCGCACTATATCGTGGCGGTCCTTGCCATCATGTCACGAAGGCGGTTTTCAGCATCCTATCGATGCAGACTTGACCGATGTCAGGCCGCGCTGTTTCCACAGCTGACTGCGCCACCGGTCTACACTTCAACGATGAGCCGCGCCCACCACAGTGAAACCCATCGGTCCGACCGCGTAGGCTGGCTGCGTGCTGCCGTACTGGGCGCGAACGACGGCATTGTCTCGGTTGCCGGCCTGGTCGTGGGCGTGGCCGCCAGTGGCGCCAGCGCCTCGACCCTCCTGGCCACCGGGGTGGCCGGTACCGTGGCCGGCGCCATGTCGATGGCCGCGGGCGAATATGTTTCAGTCATGTCCCAGGCCGATGCCGAACGTGCCGACCTGGCCGTGGAACGACGCGAACTGCACGAAGACCCGCATAGCGAACTGGAAGAACTGGCAGGCATCTACCGGCGGCGCGGGCTCAGCCCCGCGCTGGCGCAACAGGTTGCCGAGCAGCTCACCGCCCACGACGCCCTGGCCGCACATGCGCGCGACGAGCTCGGCATCACCGAGGAACTGCGCGCTCGGCCGCTGCAAGCGGCCCTTGCTTCGGCCTGCGCCTTCACCGTCGGCGCTGCCTTGCCCGTACTCAGCGCGCTGCTGGCGCCGGCTGCGCTGGTAGCACAGGTCACCACCGGCGCGACCTTGATCGGCCTCAGCATCACTGGCGCCTTGGCGGCACAGGCCGGTGGCGCTTCACCCCTGCGTGGCGCGGTGCGGGTGGTGTTCTGGGGCGCGCTGGCAATGGGCGCAGCGGCGGCGATTGGTCGCCTGTTCCCCATCGCAGCCTGAGCGCCGCACATGCCGACCAGCTCCACCACCGACCTGTTGGCACAGCTGTCCTCATTGGTCGATTGCGAACGTGCCGAAGGCTATGCGTGCATCACCGCGCGCCGCGAGCACGGTGCCAGATCGGTGGATATCCCGCAGCCACAGCTGGCCATCCTGCTGCAGGGACGCAAGCAGGTACGCACCACGCAACAAGAGCTGGAATTCGGCCCCGGCGACCTGTTCCTGATAACCCGTCGCTGCCGCATCGACGTGGTCAATAGTCCGGACCCTGCCAGCGGTCTGTATCTGAGCGCCATCGTGCCCCTGTGCACTGAAGTACTGGCCGCGGCGCGGGCACTGTGGACCGACGCACTGCCGGATGCCGGCAGCGCGATCGCCCGGCTACCCTTGCTGGACCACGGCGCCGCCCTGCTGCAGTGGCGACAGTCCTTGCAACATGGTCATTACACCGAGGCACGGCTGGCCTTGGCGGCGCTGGTGGTGGCGTTCTGCCGGCGCGGCCACGGCAGCCTGCTGGCCGCACCCGAGCCCGGCCTCGGCGATCGCATCCGCGATCTGGTGGCAGCGCAGCCGGAGCGGGAGTGGCAGTCACGTGATTTCGAAGCCCACCTGGGTATCAGCGGTGCCACCCTGCGCCGGCGCCTGGCCGGGGAAAACCTCAGCGTGCGTGAGCTGGTCACCGATGCCCGGCTGGCCCATGCCATGCAATTGCTCTACACCACGCGCCTGCCGCTGAAGACCGTGGCCGCGCGTGCCGGTTATCGCTCGCTGGGCAGCTTCAACAAGCGTTTCAGCGCGCGCTATGGGTTGGAAGCGGCCGCCATCGGCAACAACTGATCGTTTCGCGCAACACAGTGAGCGAAACACGCCGCCGGCCGGGCGCAGCATGAAGGTCTCGCGGCCTCGCCGCTCCTGCAGGAACCCTCCATGCCCCTCCGTCGCTATCCGCTTGCCATCGCCTTGCTGGGCCTGGCCATCGCAGGCTCCGCACTAGCACGCAGCGCAGCCCCAACCCGGCAGCAGGTGGCCGGCGTCTACCACCAGCAGATCGGCCAATTGCACGTCACTGCCTTGTTCGACGGCACGGTGGCCCTGGGTCGGCAGGAACTGGTGGGAATCGATCCAACCACCGTCACCCGCCTGCTTGAGCACCGCTACGTCCCCGAAGACGCCAAGGGGCTGCAGACCGCCGTCAATGCCTACCTGGTGCAACGCGGCGACCATCTGAGCCTGATCGACACCGGCACCGCACACTGCTTCGGTCCGGGCCTGGGACAGGTGCTGAGCAACCTGCGCGCCGCTGGCCACGATCCGTCCGAGGTCGACGACATACTGCTCACCCACGCCCATCCAGACCATATGTGCGGCCTGCTGGATGCCCAGGGCAAGCCCGCCTTCCCGAAGGCCACCGTGTGGCTGTCCAAGGCTGATGCCGACTACTGGCTCAACCCGGCCAGTGAGGCCAGCGCGCCGCAGGGCCTGCGCTTTGCCTTTGGCCTGGCCCGCACTGCGGTTGCCCCGTATGTCAGCGCGGGCACCCTGCACACCTTCACACCCGGCGAGCCACTGCCCGATGGCATCACCGCCGTGGACAGTCATGGACACACCCCGGGCCACGTGTCCTATCTGCTGGACGGCGGCGACAGCCAGCAGTTGCTGGTGTGGGGCGACATCGTGCACTTCCACGCGGTGCAGTTCGCCCGCCCGGATGCAGCCTACGAGGCCGACAGTGACCGCCCCGCGGCCATCGCCAGCCGCCGCCAGCTGATGGAGCAGGCCGCAGCGCAAGGCTGGTGGGTGGCTGGCGCCCACCTGCCCTTCCCGGGCCTGGGCCATGTCCGCCGCGACGGCGAGGCGTTCGCGTGGGTACCGGCGGAGTTCTCGCCACTGAAGTAAGCGCGTGAGCTGAAAACAGGAACGCCGCCCTGGGCAGGGCGGTGTCTGCGATCCAAAACGGGTAGCTGACAGCCCCTGCGCTGGCGGCTTACACCGCGTCTGCCGGGCTGGCGTCCTCGGCCGCCGGCGGCGGGTTCAGGCCCAGCCAACCGCCGATGATGCCGCGCGCTTCGTCCACACCCTGGCGCGATTCACCGGAGAAGGTCTGCACACTGACCGTATCGCCGAAGCTGGAGTGCAGCTCCTTGCGCACCTTCTGCAGGGTCTGGCCCTGCTGGCCACGGCCCAGCTTGTCGGCCTTGGTCAGCAGCGCATGCGCCGGCAGGCCACGCTGCACGGCATAGCCGAGCATCTGGCGGTCGTAGTCCTTCAGCGGATGACGGATGTCCATCACCACCACCAGGCCCTTGAGCGCGTTGCGGGTACGGAAGTACTGGTCGATGAAGGCCTGCCAGTGGGCCTGCAGGTCCAGCGGGACCTTGGCGTAGCCATAGCCCGGCAGGTCGACCAGGCTGGCCTCGGGGGTCACCTGGAAAAACACCAACTGCTGGGTACGGCCCGGGGTCTTGGAAACACGCGCAAGGGCGTTCTGGCGGGTCAGCGCATTGAGCGCGCTGGACTTGCCGGCGTTGGAGCGACCCGCAAAGGCTACCTCGGCCCCAAGGTCCGGCGGCAATTGCCGGGCGTTGTGGGCGGAGAGCTGGTAACGGGCGCGTTCGATGAGCAATGACATGTGCATAGGATCGCATGTTGCGGCGCCGCGCGCCGGTTCGGGCCCACCCCTGGCGGCAAAATGCTGCGCTGCTTCGTTGACCGTGCCGCAAAACGCCGTTGATAATCCGGGCGATGCCGGCGGAACGCCCCGCTGGCCCGGTCCACACGGAGCTTCAGCATGCGCCATGCTCGTGTTCTTGCCGTTGCTGCATTGGTTGTCCCCGTAATCGCTGCCGTCGCCTTTGCCCAGAGCTCGGTCGTGCCTGTCCCTGACAATGCGCCGGTACAGACCGCCTCGCTGGAGGTGGATTTCAGCAAGACCAAGCCCGGTGACGCGGAAGCGGGCCAGGCCAAGGCTTCGACCTGTGCCGCCTGCCATGGTGCCGACGGCAATTCGCCGGTGGAGATCTACCCACGGCTTGCCGGGCAGAGCGAACGCTATATCGCCAAGGAGATCGCCCTGATCGCCAACGGCCAGCGCAATGAAGGCGCGGTGGCGGCAATGCTGCCGTTCGTGCAGGGGCTGACCCCGCAGGACATGCGCGATATCGGCGCCTACTTCGCCACCCAGAAGGCCGGCGCCGGCGTCGCCGATGATGCCGCGGTGGGCGAAGGCCCCTATGCCGGCATGAAGTTCTTCGAGGTGGGCCAGAAGCTCTACCGCGGCGGTGATGCCAGCCGCGGCATCCCGGCCTGCATGGCTTGCCATGGCCCCGCCGGTGCCGGCAACCCGGGCCCGCCCTACCCGCATATCGGCGGCCAGCACTCGGGCTATGTGGCCCAGCGCCTGCAGCGCTACAAGGCGGGGCAGACTGGCGAAAGCGATGCCTCCCAGTTCAAGATCATGGCCCAGGTCAGCCACGCCTTGAGCGACCAGGAAATCCAGGCACTGGCCAGTTACGTGCAGGGCCTGCATGATCGCGCCGACGATGCCAAGGTAGTCGCCAGCGCATCACAACCTTGATCCTGCGGGTCGTTGCGACGGCCCGCTGCTTTTGACCACAGGCACGCCGGCCGCTGGGCCGGCGTCTGCTTTTCCACCGGAGATTCCCTCGAAATGAAGCTGTTCCCCCGACTGATGTTGCTGTTGCTGGCACTTAGCCCGCTGGTCGCCTGCTCTGCCCCCAACGCCACCCCGGTCGAGGGAGAGGACTACGAGCTGATCGCCGACCCCGCCCCGTTCGCACCGCTGGCCGGCAAGATCGAGGTAGTGGAGATATTTGGTTATACCTGCCCGCATTGCGCCCATTTCGAGCCATTGCTGGAAGCCTGGGTTGCCAAGCAGCCGGCCGATGTCCGTTTCACCCCGGTACCGGCCGCCTTTGGTGGCTACTGGGACTCCTATGCCCGTGCCTTCTATGCCGCCGAACAGACCGGCGTGCTCAAGCGCAGCCACGCCGATGTTTTCAAGGCGCTGCACGAACAGCGCAGCCTGCCGGTGCAGAACGTCACCCCGGACGAGTTGGCTACCTTCTACAGCAGCTATGGCGTACAGCCGGCACAGTTTGTCGCTGCCCTGCGCGGCCCGCAGGTAGATGAGAAAGTAAAGAACGCCCGCGCCTTTGCCATCCGCGTACGCCCGCCGGGTACCCCGTCGCTCATCGTCAACGGCAAGTACCTGGTCAAGGGCAGCGATTTCGAGGACACCCTGCGCATCGCCACCGCCCTGGTGGCACGCGAGCGCGCTGCGGCAAGCCGCCGCTGACCCCGGCGGCGGCGAACCACCTGTTCAGCCGCCGCGTCCAATAATGGCATCATGCGCCCGCAACCCGCGCTGCGCCGCGGCTGATGCACCAATGAATCCCCGCTGGAGACCCCACCCGATGAAGATCCGCCTCGCCCTGGCCCTGACTGCCCTGCTGCCCTTGATGGTTGCCTGCAAGGCCCAGGATGGCACCGCCAACGCTGTTGCCCCGGCCGCAACGCCGGCTGCCACCGAAGCCGCCCCCGCGCCGGCTGCCGATGCTGCACCGGCCCCGACCGAGCAGGCCGGCGAACAGGCCCCGGCTGCGGAAGCCAACACTCCCGTCCCGGCCCAGGCCCGTCTGGTCGGCCCCGAGCCGGTTGCCGGCACCGACTACATCGCCATTGATGGCGGCCAGCCGTTCCAGCCGGCCACCGGCAAGGTCGAAGTGGCCGAGATCTTCGGTTACGTCTGCCCGGCCTGTGCCCGCTTCCAGCCGCAGGTCAGCTCGTGGAAGGCCGGCCTGCCTTCGGACGTGAATTTCGTCTATGTGCCGGCCGTGTTTGGTGGCATCTGGGACAACTACGCCCGTGCCTTCTATGCGGCCGAGACCTTGGGCGTGCAGGAAAAGACCCATGACGCACTGTATGCCGCCATCCACGTCGAGCAGACCCTGAAGGGTGAGCGCGGCCAGGATTCGGTGGAAGACATCGCCAACTTCTACGGCAAGCACGGCGTGAACCCCAAGACCTTCTCCGACACCATGGGCAGCTTTGCCGTGGCCGCCAAGGTCAACCGCGCCAAGCAGTTCGCCCAGCGCAGCAAGATCTCCGGCACCCCGTCGCTGATCGTCAACGGCAAGTACCTGGTCAAGGGCAAGAGCTACGACGACATGCTGCGCATCGCCGACCACCTGATCGCGCGCGAACGCGCCGCAAACACCAAGTGAGGTATCAAGGGCCTCGGTAACGAGGCCCTTGAGTTCGACCCGCCGTGAAATCCCCCAATCACACCCTGCGGCTGTTGACCGCCAATATCCAGGCTGGCTCCAGCACCCGCCGCTACAGTGACTATGTCACCCGCAGCTGGTCGCATGCGCTGCCTGCCGGTCAGAAGCGCAACAGCCTGGACGCCATTGCCAAACTGGCCAGCGGCCGCGACATCGTTGGCCTGCAGGAGGCCGACCCGGGCAGCCTGCGCTCGGGCTTCACCAACCAGACCCACTACCTGGCCGAGCGAGCCGGCTTCAACTATTGGGCGCACCAGCCCAACCGTCGCATGGGCGGCGTGGCCTCCAGCGCCAATGGCCTGCTGAGCCGACTGGAACCGGTGGAAGTACAGGACCATGCCCTGCCCGGTCGCATCGGTGGCCGCGGGCTGTTGGTCGCACGTTACGGCGATGGCGATGAAGGCCTGACCGTGGCGGTTGCCCACCTGTCACTGGGTACCGGATCGCGCCTGTCGCAGTTGGACTTCATTTCCGATGTCCTGTCCGATTATCCCAACGCAGTGCTGATGGGCGATTTCAACTGCAAGGCTGATCGCCCGGAAATGCGCGTGCTCTACCACAAGACCCGTCTGCAACCGCCCAGTTGCCTGGTGCCGACCTTCCCCAGCTGGGGCCCGGACCGTGCCATCGACCACATCCTGATTTCCGACACCATGAAGATGCTTGATACGCGAGCGGTCGCCGCCGCGCATTCGGACCATCTGGCGGTGGAAATGGAAGTCCAGGTGCCGGCCAACAGCCTGCGCTGAGCCGCCGGCCTCACCCTGCCGCGCCAGCCACGGCCTGCGGTCGCCGCGCGGTCATGGTGCTGCCCACCGATGCAATCACCGTGCAGCCAATGGCCATCCATTGCAGGGCACTGAGATGTTCGTGCAGCAACAGCAGCGCCCATAGCGCAGCCACCGCCGGCTCCATGCTGATCAGGATGCCGAAGGTCTCCTTGGGCAAGCGCTTGAGCGCCATCATTTCCAGCGACATGGGGATGGCGCTGGACACCACCGCGACCACAAAGCCGGCCAGCAGTATCTTCGGCTCCAGCAAGGCCGCACCTGCGTGGAGCACACCTACCGGCACCACCACCAGCGACGCCGCCAGCAAGCCCAGCGACACGCTATGGCCCGCATGCAGATGCCCTGCCCGCTTGCCGAAGATGATGTAAAGCGCCCAGCAGAAGGCCGCACCCAGCGCATAAAGCACGCCGACCGGATCCAATGCCTGGCCACCGTCGAGCGGCAGCAGCAACAGCAGTCCGACCAGGGCACAGCCCACCCACACGAAATCGATGGCGCGCCTTGATGAAAGCATGGCCACCGCCAACGGCCCGGTGAACTCGATGGCCACCGCGATGCCAAACGGGATCGTACGCAGCGCCATGTAGAACAACAGGTTCATCGCGCCCAGGGTCAACCCGTAACGCAGGATCGCGGCGGCATCGACGCGACTGGTATGCCAGCGCCACGGCCGCCACAGCAGCAACAGGAACAGCGCTGAAAAGCCCACCCGCAGCGCACTGGTTCCTTGTGCGCCAATGAGCGGGAACAGGTTTTTGGCGTAGGAAGTGCCGATCGACAATGAAGTCACCGAGCCGAGCACCGCCAGCACCGGCAACAGCGATGCGAATCGGGAATTTTGCATGGCCGCAGTGTATTCGGCCAGGACGATGCGTGGCGCTTTCGCCCAGAAATTTGTCTGCGAACGCCGGTTTCATGCAGCGCCGGCGTGTGACTTCCCGGGATGGGGATCAGCCACCTCGTCCGGTGGCTGATCCGACAGCAACCCCTGCTTACTGGATGAAGGCAATGCGTTCCATATGCGCATTGTTGGCGGCCGCCAATATCGTGGCCATCTGCTGGTACTGCGCGTCCGGCGAAGCATCGATACGCAGCTCCGGCAGATTGCCGGCATGTACCTGCGCCTGCTCCTGCAACCGCGCTTGCAGCTCACCGATAGGCATCGGCTGGCCATCCCAGTACAACTGGTTTGACGCATCCAGGCGCAGTGCAATCGGCGGCGGCGGATCAAGGCGCTGCACGGCCTTGTCCGTGCGTTGTGGCAGGTCCACCGGTATGGGAATGCTCACCATCGGGGCGGTGACGATGAAAATGATCAACAACACCAGCATCACATCCACCAGCGGGGTGACATTGATGTCGGCCAAGGGACGTCCGTTGTTGCCTGCTGCGCTGAAAGCCATTGCAGTTCCCCCAGGACGAGGCCGGCTGCCTCAGCCCTGAAGCTACGCCTGCGCCGGGACCGATGGCAGCGCCCCAATGACCTATCGTTCAGCCCCCGTTTGCCTCTTGGCCACAACTTGTTCATGCGCGGGCAGGTCTATCGCTCGGCCGTTGACACCCAGCCCGCTATCCTTCTGGCATGAAACGACTCTCCCTCATGCCCTTGGCGGTTCTGGCCGCGCTGCTCTGTTCCAGCGCCAACGCGCAGAATCTTGACGCGCAGCGCACCGCGCTGCGTACCGCGATCGACAACGCCGAACGCGGTCAGTTCGATGCCAGCGCAGCCGCGTCGCTGCGCAACCATCCGCTCTATGGCTGGCTGGAATATGCGGCGCTGCGCCGGAACATCGACACCCTGGGCACAGCACAGGCGCAGGACTTCCTGAAGCGCTATCAGGGCCAGGCTGTGGCTGAGACCTTCCGTGCCGCGTGGCTGCCGGCCTTGGCCCGTCGCCAGGATTGGCCCACGCTGCTGGCCAACTGGAAGCCTGCGGATGACGCCGGCCTGCGCTGCGCTGAGCTCAACGCACGCCAGGCCACCGGCAAGGCGGATGCACAGTGGGTGACGGATGCCCAGGCCTTGTGGCGCAGCAGTGGCAAATCGCTGCCCGATGGTTGCGACCCGGTGTTCGCGGTACTCGCCAGTCGCGGCGGCCTGCCACCCGCCTTGCGCTGGGAGCGCATCGACGCTGCTGCCGATGCCCAGCAGGCTGCCGTGATGCGCTCGGCCGCGCGCGGCCTGCCGGCCGCCGAACAGGCCCAGGCCAACGACTACGCCGCCTTCGTCGACAAACCCGACGCGCGTGCGCTGAACTGGCCGAAGAACGACCGCAGCCGGCGCATCGCGGTCGATGGCCTGCAGAAACTGGCCAAGGCAGACCCCGGCGCCGCCGAGCTGCAGTTGCCACAGTATGCGCAGCGCCTGGGACTGAGCGCCGAGCAGCAAGGCCAGGTGCTGTACGAAATCGCACTGTGGACCGTAGCCTCCTACCTGCCGGATTCGGCACGGCGCCTGGCCGCAGTGCCCGAATCGTCCTATGACGAGCGCCTGCACGAGTGGCGCACCCGCGAGGCGATGGCACGCGGCGACTGGCCGGCAGCATTGGCCGCCATCCGCAAGATGCCCGCCAAGCAGCGCAACGACTCGCGCTGGCGTTGGTTCGAAGGCCGCCTGCTGGAGAAAACCGGCAAGCCCGCCGAAGCCACCGCGCTGTACAGGGCCGCAGCCAGCGAACCCACCTTCCACGGCTTCCTGGCTGCCGACAAACTCAAGCAACCCTACGCCTTGTGCCCATGGAACCCGGGCGATAACGCGCAGGCCAAGAGCGCGGTAGCGCGCGACCCTGCACTGGTGCGCGCGATTGAGCTGTCCAAGATCGAGCGTCCCAGTTGGGCGGCGCGCGAATGGGCAGATGCCCTGACCCGTTTCGACGACAGCCAGCGACGCATGGCGGTGGAAGTAGCGAGCAACAACGGTTGGTTCGACCGTGCCGTGTTCGCCTTGAAGGGGCCGCAGGAGCTGCGCCTGTACAACCTGCGCTTCCCGCTGCACCACGACGACACGATCCGCCGCGAGGCCGCGCGCAACGCGTTGGACCCGGCCTGGATCGCCGCGGAAATCCGCGCCGAAAGCATCTTCAACCCGAAGGCACGCTCGCCCGCCAACGCCATGGGCCTGATGCAGGTCCTGCCCGCAACCGGCGCCAGCGTTGCCAGGAACATCGGCCTGAGCGGCTATGGCGGTGCGGCCAGCCTGTACGACTCGGACACCAACATCGCCATCGGCACCGCCTATCTGCGCCAGTTGATGGACAAGTACAACGGGCTGCCCTACGTCACCATTGCTGCCTACAACGCCGGCCCTACACCGACTGCACGTTGGCAGACACAGCGCCCGAACTACGACCCGGATTTCTGGATCGAGACGATCAGCTACAAGGAGACCCGCGAGTACGTTGCGCGGGTATTGGCCTTCAGCGTGATCTACGACTGGCGCCTCAACGGCAACGCCCTGACCTTGAGCGACCGCATGGTCGGCAAAACCCAAGGCGCCCGCAAAGCCTTCAGCTGCCAACAAAGCCCCTGAAGCGCAGCACCGTAATGCCGAGCCATGCTCGGCTGAGGTCCCACCCATGTAGTGCCGAGCCATGCTCGGCTGGAGCTTTACATGTAGAGCCCCCTGCCGCGCACGGCTCGGCACTACCGCTCCGGCCTTTCCGCCGAGCATGGCTCGGCACTACAGGCACAACACGTCTTCCGCCTTATCATGGCTGCATGAAGACTTATCTCGTCGGCGGCGCTGTCCGCGATGCCCTGCTCGGCCAACAACCCGGCGATCGTGACTGGGTGGTTGTCGGTGCCACACAGGCGGAAATGGAAGCGCTTGGGTTCAAGGCTGTCGGCAAGGATTTCCCGGTGTTCCTGCACCCGGATAGCGGTGAGGAACATGCACTGGCACGTACCGAGCGCAAATCCGGGCGGGGCTATCGCGGCTTCGTGGTTGATGCCGATCCTTCGGTAACGCTGGAAGAAGACCTGCAACGCCGTGACTTCACCATCAATGCGATTGCCCGCGACGAGGAAACCGGCGAACTTGTCGATCCTTGGGGCGGCGTGCGCGATATCGAACAGCGGGTGCTACGCCATGTCGGCCCGGCTTTCGTCGAAGATCCCTTGCGGGTACTGCGCGCGGCGCGCTTCATGGCGCGCTTTGCCCCGCTTGGCTTCACCCTGGCGCCGGAAACAGCCGAGCTGATGCGGCAGATGGCTGCCAGTGGCGAACTCGACGCACTGGTTCCCGAACGTATCTGGCAGGAACTGCGCCGCAGCTTGAAACTGCCCAAACCCTCAGCCTTCCTGCGTTGCCTGCACGATACCGGCGCGCTGGCTGCGATCCTGCCGGAAGTGGATGCCCTGTACGGCGTGCCGCAACGCGCCGAGTTCCACCCGGAAGTGGATACCGGCGTGCACCAGGAAATGGTCAGCGACATGGCCGCACACCTGGCGCCGAGCGATGACCTGATCGGCTTCGCCGCGCTCACCCATGATCTGGGCAAGGCGCTGACGCCGACCGATGAACTGCCCCGCCACATCATGCATGAGCAGCGTGGCCTCAAGCCGCTGGCCAAACTGTGCGAACGCCTGAAGATTCCCGTCGATCACCGGCTGCTGGCCGAGGCGGTCTGCCGTGAACACCTCAACGTGCATCGCATCGACGAACTGCGCGATGCCACCGTGCTGGAACTGATCCAGCGCTGCGATGGCTTCCGCCGGCCCGAACGCATCGCGCAGATGGCCCTGGTCTGCGAGTGCGACAAACGCGGCCGGCTCGGTTTTGAAGACAGCGACTACCCGCAGCGCGAAACCCTGCAACGCCTGCACGCCGCTGCACTGGCTATCAACGCACGCGATATCGCCACCGAAGGCTTGCACGGCCCCGCTATCGGCGAGGCTCTGAAGAAGGCGCGTATCAAGGCAATCAGCGCAGCACGCTGATTATCGGGTGCGATGCGCGCTGGAACAGCTGCGGGACCAACGAAGCAGAAGACGCCGTTGGATTGTGCAATTGCAGCTACTGCGGTTGGCGATGTATCACCCGCCTGGCGAGTTACGCCACTCCTGCAAGCCGCCGGCTCAGATCTTGAGGTAGATCCTGCGCCGGTCCATCCATGCCATCGGCAGCCACCACAACGCGACGAAGCTCAGCGCCATCACCAACGAGGCAAAGGGCGCGCCGCCCAGCGGGGTCAGCCAACGGTTGAACAGGTGTTCCCACAGCCAGTTCCAACTGCCGGTGGCCATCATCGCCAGCACCATCGCCGACGAACCGGCATACGCGGTGATCGCATTGACGCCGAAGCGGCGACCCAGTGGCGGCCATTGCCGGCAATCAATCAGGATGTGCGCCAGCCACAGCCCCGCGAATGCCCAGCCGCCGGTCCACAGCACGTAGGACGGGGTCCACAGGTTCTTGTTCAAGGGCAGCCATTGCGCCCATACGCCACCTGCCAGCAACAGCAGCAGTGCGGCGGGCAACAGTCGCCATGGACGTTGCCGCAACATGGCACCGGCGCGCAAACCCAGCAGGGTCGATGCCAGCGCACCCAGCGTGGAGATCAGTCCCTCCGGGTCGTGGCCGTGCCCGCTCACCGGGTCGTACTGATACAGCAGCGATCCAAACAGTGCCGTGTCCACTTGACTGGCGATATTGAGCCAAGGCTCCAACGAGCCGCCCGCCGCCAGCAGAGCCGCGTAACCCAGCAACAATGCGCCAAGACACAGCGTCTGCGCCTTCGGCTTCAACCAGATCGCAACCGCACCGGCAAACGCAAAGCAGAGCCCGATACGTTGCAGCACGCCCCACGGCCGGTAGTGCGGCAAGTCCAGCCACCACCAGGCCAGGAAATGCAGCAGAAGGCCCAAACCAAGAATACGCGCGGCGCGGATCAGCACCGTACGGGTCAATGCGCCGCGATCTGCGCCCTGCTCCACCCGCGGCACCACGCCCAGCGCGATGGACACACCGACGATGACCAGGAAGAACGGGAACACCAGGTCCGTCGGCGTGCAGCCATGCCATTCCGAGTGCAGCAGCGGCGCATAGACATGGCTCCAGCTGCCGGGGTTGTTGACCAGCAGCATGGCCGCCACGGTGATGCCACGCAGGGCATCCACCGAGGCATAACGGACGGCTTTGTTCATGGCGTTGGGCTCAGTCGCGTTGACCGGCAATCCAGGTGGCCTGCACCTGCAGGTCGGCATCGAGCAGGACGAAGTCGGCCTGGTAGCCGGCCGCGATCTGGCCGTAGCGATCATCCAGGCCCAGGAACTGTGCCGGATACGTCGATGCCATGCGCGAAGCTTCGGCCAGCGACAAACCCAGCAGTCCAATCGCATTGCGCACGGCAGTAATCATGTCCAAAGCCGAACCCGCCAAGGCACCGGCGGCGTTGCGTACCACGCCATCAACGGCGGTGATCACTTCGCCATACAGCTCGAAGGCCGGATTGTCCGAGCCCACCATCGGCATCGCATCGGTCACCAGGAACACCTTGCCACGCGGTTTGGCTGCCAGCGCCACGCGCAGGCTGGCCGGGTGCACGTGCACGCCATCGACGATCACGCCACACCAGCTGTCGGCGTCTTCCAGGGCCGCACCCACCGCACCGGGATCACGCCCCTGCAGCGGCGACATGGCGTTGTACAGATGGGTGAAGCCGGTGATGCCTGCATCCAGACCTGCGCGGATTTCGTCATAGCTACCGGCGGTATGGCCGGCGGCCACGATGGCGCCATTGGCCACGATCTGCTGGATCGTTGCCAGCGGCACGCGTTCGGGCGCCAGCGTGATCAGGGTGACGCCGTTGTCCAGGGAGGTGGCCATGTGCACTTCGTCGGCATCGGGCACGCGGAACTTGCCGGCATCATGCGTGCCTTTGCGGGCCGGCGCGATGTACGGGCCTTCGAGGTGAATACCCAGCACGCCCGGCACCTTGGCTGCGATGGCCTCGCGCGTGGCCTGTACCGCGCGCGCCATCACCTCGGCATCGTCGCTGATCAGGGTCGGCAGCATGCCGGTGGTGCCGTAGCGGCGATGCCCGGCCACCATCGTGCGCAGTGCATCGACGTCGGTCTGGTTGTTGAACAGCGCACCGCCACCACCGTTGACCTGCGCGTCGATGAAACCGGGCAGCAGCCAGCCGCCGCCCAGGTCCACCTGCGCATCGGCCGCGGCAACGGCCGGGTCGTCGTTGGCCACGACCGCGGTGATGCGGCCGTCTTCGATCAGTACCGCGACATCGTCACGGAAGTTCTCGCCGGCAAGTACCCGGCCATTGCGCAGCACGGTTTTCATCAGACAGTTTCCGTCACCTTGTTGAGGTGCGGCGGCAGATCCGGGTTGTTGCCACGGCGCAGCGCCAGCGCATTGATCGCGCGGTAGAAACTCTGGATGGTCAGCAGCGGTGCGCACAGCAGGTGCGGCGCGGTGGCAGTCGGCAGGTTGCCGCCTTCGCCGGTCAGCCACACCTGCGCGCCGCGTGCGGCGAACTCTTCGGCCACGGCACGGGTGCCGGCGCCGGTTTCATCGGGCTGAGCAAAGGCCAGCACCGGGAAATCGCGACCCACCAGCGCCATCGGGCCATGCTTCACTTCGGCCGAGCTATAGCCTTCGGCATGCAGGCCGCAGGTTTCCTTGAACTTCAATGCCGCTTCCTGCGCGGCGGCCAGGCCAGGGCCACGGCCGAGCACGAACAGGTTGTGCGCGTCGACCAGGCCGTCGGTCACCGCGCTCCAGTCGCAGGTCCAGGCGTCGCTCATCGCGGCCGGCAAGGCATCCAGCGCGGCAATCAGGGCCGGATCATTCTTCCAGTACGCGCCCAGCTGCAGGATCGCTGCCAGCGAGGCGAGATAGCTCTTGGTTGCCGCGACACTGCGCTCGGCACCGGCGCCCAACGGGATGACGGTTTCAGCCAGCAATGCCAGGGGTGAGTCTTCCACATTGACCAGCGCCACCACGCGCGCGCCAGCGGCCTTGGCGGCTTCGGCGTTTCGCAGCAGGTCCGGGCTCTTGCCCGACTGCGAGATCACGATGTACAGCGCGCCGCGCAGCTGCAGCGGCGCTTCATAGACCGAGCCCACCGACGGCGATGCAGAAGCGGTCACCAGGCCGAGCTGGGTCTCGAACAGATACTTGGCATAGGTTGCCGCGTGATCGGAACTGCCACGTGCACAGGTAACAACGAAGGGCGGCGGGTTCTGGCGCAGGTCTGCGGCCAGTGCCTGGACCACGTCGCGGTTGCGTGCGAACTGGGCGGCGATGACAGAGGCGCTTTGTGCCGCCTCGTTGAACATCAGGGTTTCGGTCTCACTCGGCAGTGCCATGGATCGTTACTCGGTAAGGTCGGGGGGAGATGAAGGAGGTCGCGAGGATTGCTGGCGCAGCGGCGCGGTCGAGCCACGCACCACCAACTGCGGCACAAAGCCCTGGTTCTGCAACTGTGCCGGGCTGTCCTCGTAGGCATCGGTTCGCAGTTGGCTGATCAACAGCCGCGCGGCGTGGCGAGCGATGTCGCCGGTTGCCTGCTTGGCAGTGGTCAGTGCCGGCCACGACTGGCGCGAGAACGGGCTGTCCTCGAAGCCGGCAATGGACAGGTCATACGGCACGTTCAAGCCGGCCGAATTGGCTGCAGCCAGCACGCCGGCGGCGATCTCATCGTTGGAGCCGAAGATGGCGGTTGGCGGCTCACGCAGCGCCAGCAGCCGGCGCGCACCACGGAAGCCATCGTCGAAGGTGTAATCGCCCGGGATCACCAGATGCTTGTCCAGGCTGATGCCGTAGTCCTTCAACGCAGCCTCGTAGCCGGCATAGCGCTCACCGCTGGAACGGTGCGAGGTGCCACCCCACAGGAAACCGATGCGCTGGTGGCCCAACTGGATCAGGTGCTCGGTGATTTCGTAAGCCGCATCGCGGTCGTCGACGAACACGCAGGGTCCATCGCCCGGGTCCTCGGTGGCGGCAATGATGCGTACGGTCTTGATGCCGCGCGCGTTGAGCGCAGCCACCAGTTCCGGTCGCTCGGACATCGGCGCGGTCAGAACCAGCCCGGCCAGGCGCGAACGCTGTACCCAGTCGGCCAGTTCCTCGGCCAGCATCGGCGAGGTCGAGTCGCAGGGATGGATCTGCAGGCCGAAGCCGGTCTCGCGGCAGGCCGACAGCACGCCGTTCTGTACCCCGATGATGTGGTACGGATTGGGGTTGTCGTAGACCAGCCCGATCACGAAGGTGGTGTTGCTGCGCAGGTTGCGGGCCGAAGGATCGGGCTCGTAGTCCAGCTCGGCCACCGCCCGCAGCACGCGCGCGCGGGTGGCCTGCATCACCGACGGTTCGTTGTTGATCACCCGCGAGACGGTCTTCAAAGAGACCTTGGCACGCTCGGCGACGTCCTTGATGGTGGGTCTACGCATTACCGGTTCCCGCGTTGGCTCGATTGCCGCCATGATGCTTGATTCAGGCGCCACGTGCCTTGCCCGCGTTATGACCTACGGTGCCGAAGTACAGGATGTACAGGTAGCAGGGGATCATCAGTGCGGCGAACACCAGCTGGAAGTGTTCCGGGTAGGCGTGCTTGAGCAGGGCGAAGGCCTGCGGGATGATCGCGCCGCCGGCAATACCCATCACCAGCAGGGCCGAACCGGTCTGGGTGAAACGGCCCAGGCCCTTGATCGCCAGCGGGAAGATCGCCGGCCACATCATGGCGTTGGCAAAGCCCAGCGCGGCCACGAAGCCCACCGACACATAGCCATGGGTGAAAAACGCCCCCAGGGTGAACAGCACGCCCAGCACCGCCGACACTGCCAGGTACTTTTCCTGCGAGATGACACGCGGGATCAGCAGCAAGCCGATCACATAGCCCACCAGCATCGCGAACAGGGTATAGGAGGTGAACAGCTTGGTCTGGTCCAGCGGCAAGCCGAAGGCATTGCCGTAGGTACCAATCGCATCACCGGCCATCACTTCCACGCCGACGTAGACGAACAGACACATCACGCCCAGCCACAGGTGCGGGAACTGGAAGATGCTGCGCTTGGCGGCCTTGCCGTCATTGCTGGTGGCGTTGGCCTGGTCCGCCTGCACTTCCGGCAGCGGCGAGAACAGCACGCCCACGGCCACCAGCAGCAGCACACCGGCAATCACCATGTACGGGGTGTGGATCTTGGCGGCAAAGGCATTGAGCAGGTCGGTCTTGGTAGCGGCGTCTGCGGCCTGAACCTGGGCTTCCAGGTCACCGATGCCGTGCAGCACGAAAGTGCCGATGATCACCGGCGCGAGGATGCCGGCAATCTTGTTGCAGATGCCCATCAGCGCGATGCGCTGGGCGGCGCCTTCGATCGGGCCGAGGATGCTGATATAGGGATTGACCGCGGTCTGCAGCAGGGCCATGCCGCCGCCAATGACGAACAGGCCGCTCAATGCACCGCCGAACCAGCGGCGGGTGGCGAACTCGCCGAATGCCATCGCACCCACCGCCATCACCGCCAGGCTCAACGCCAGGCCCTTCTTCATGCCAGTGCGGTTGAGGATCCACGACGCCGGCAGCGCGAGGAAGAAATAGGACAGGTAGAACACCATCAGCACCAGGAACGCTGATACCTCGCTGACATCAAACGCCAGCCGCACGAAGGTGATCAGCGGACCGTTGATCCAGGTACAGAAGCCGATGATGAAGAACAGCACGCCGACGATGGCGATCGAAGACGCCATGCTGGTGCGCGGCGTGGAATCGGGGATTGCAGACATGTGGGCTCCAGCGATGCGGAAGACGGGCGTCGCCGTCTGGCGAGAACGTGGGAACAACGTTGTCACATTCTCTGTTTGCATCGGACAGGTTTGTCAACAACGCATCAGCACACAACACCTAGTCGCAACTGCAACCAAGTGGCGCAAGTGTAGGCACGGGAATGCTTTGTAGGAAAAATCCCCGGTATTGCTGCATCTGCCGCTGACTGCGGATGGAACCGCTTGCAGCTCGACCGCCGCGCAAGTGCGCTGCAGCGCAACATCGAAACCTTCAATTATTCGTTGACATCGTTGTCAGAAGGATTACAGACTCCGCCCCGAATGGCGTCCTTCCGGGCGCTCCCCATCGCCATAGGGAAACCGAGTGACCGCTGTCGTCCCCCCACTGCAGACCACCCGCCAGCATCCCGCACCGCGGCCGTTCTTTGCGGCCGATGTGGGCGGCACCCACGTCCGCGTCGGCCTGATCCAGGCCGGCACCGGCAACGGGCCTGCCATCGAAGTGCTGTCCTACCGCAAGTACCGCAATGCCGACTACAGCGGGCTCGGCGAGATCCTGGCCGACTTCGCCGGCAGCCACCCGCCCGTGTCGCAGTGCGTGATTGCCACCGCCGGTTACGCACTGGCCGATGGCACCGTGATCTCCGCCAACCTGCCCTGGCCGCTTTCGTCCACCCGCATCCGCGAGGACCTCGGCTTCGAAGCCGTACATCTGGTCAACGACTTCGAAGCGGTTGCCCACGCTGCAGCCCACATCAACGCGAGCCAGGTCCTGCAGTTGACCGGCCCCGCCGACGCCGAGCGCGGTCCGACCCTGGTGGTCGGCCCCGGCACCGGCCTGGGTGCGGCGGTCTGGATCCCGCTGGGTGACCACTCCGTGGTGTTGGCCACCGAAGCAGGCCAAGCCGCGCTGGCGGCCACCACCGAACTGGAAATGGCAGTACTGCAGGAGATGCAGCGGGATAGGCCACATGTCTCCATCGAGCATGCACTGTCCGGGCCGGGCCTGCTGAACCTGTACAACGCATTGTGCGCTGTACGCGGCGCGACGCCGGTGCACAGCACGCCGGATGCAGTCAGCGCCGCCGCCTGCGATGGCAGCGACCCGTTGGCGGTGGAAACCCTGCAGCTGTTCTGCGGCATTCTCGGCTCGACCATCGGCGACATGGCCCTGTTGTATGGCGCGCAGGGCGGTATCTATCTGGCCGGCGGCATCCTGCCGAAGATCAGCCAATTCCTTTTGAACAGCAGCTTTGTCGATCGTTTCCTCAACAAGGGGCCGATGGGCAAGGCGTTGCAAAGCATTCCCGTGAAGCTGGTAGAGCACGGGCAACTGGGCGTCATCGGCGCTGCCAGTTGGTATCTGGAAAAGTCGGCCACGTAAGCCGTCAGCAGCATAAGCAACAGATCCACCAGCAGGACCCGTAGTCAAGCGGCACAACATGCCAACCATCAGATGTTGAGGAGAGACAACATGCATCGCAAGACCCTGCTTTCGGCAGCCATCGTCAGCTGCCTTGCTTTCAGTGCACACGCGCAGGAAGCCACCCCGACCGCCACCGACCTGGACACCGTGACCGTCACCGGCATCCGCGGCTCGATGGAAAAATCGCTGGACACCAAGCGCGAAGCCAATGCGCGCGTGGAAGTGGTCACCGCTGAAGACGTGGGCAAGCTGCCGGCACACAACGTGGCCGACACCCTGCAGCGCCTGCCGGGCGTCAACATCAGCTCGTCCTCGGCCGACGAAGGCGGCTTCGACGAAGCCGACCGCGTCAGCCTGCGCGGCACCAGCCCCAGCCTGACCCAGACCCTGATCAACGGCCACACCGTAGGTTCGGCGGACTGGTTCGTCCTGTCCCAGGCCGGCAACGTCGGCCGCAGCGTCAGCTACTCGCTGTTGCCGTCGGAGCTGGTCAGCTCGGTGGAAGTGAACAAGTCCTCGCAGGCCAAGCTGATGGACGGTGGCACCACCGGCACCATCAACATCATCACCCGCAAGCCGCTGGAATTCTCCAAGCAGTTCACCGCCGAAGCATCCATCGGCGCAGTGCGCTCGGACCAGGCCAAATCCAACGACCCGCAGCTGTCCGCCCTGTTCAACTACAAGAACGAAGACGGCACCTTTGGCGTGATGGTTCAGGGCTTCAGCCAGAAGCGTGAGCTGCGCCGTGAAGCCCAGGAGTTCCCGGGCGGCTGGTTCAAGCTTGGTCGCAACAACGATGGCACTGTCAACGCCCTGGGCCAGAGCAACCCTGACCTGGTCGACGTATGGGCCCCGAGCCTGCTCGGCTCCACGCTGTTTGAACAGACCCGCGAGCGCAAGGGCGGCCTGGTCGAGATCCAGTTCAAGCCCAGCGATGACCTGACCCTGGGCGTGAGCGGCTTCAGCTCCAAGCTCGAAGCCAACAACTACAACCGCAACTTCATGCTCTGGGGCGGCAACTTCGCCAACTCGCAGGCACCTGAAGCGGGTTATGTGGTCAAGGACGGCGTGCTCACCGACGTCACCTACGCAGGTGTTGCAGGCACCAACTACGGTGTCTACGACATGATCTATCGTGAGTCGTCGGCCAAGACAAACTACCTGACCTTCGATGCGGACTGGCAGATCAACGACAACCTGACCTCCAAGTTCCAGGCAGGCAGCACGACGGGCGAAGGCAAGACAGCCCGTCAGTACATCGCCGAAGTCACCCTCGCCAATGGCGGCGGTGCCAGCTGGAGCACCCACGGCAACGGCTCGCCGACCGACTGGAGCCTGGGCGGCGACCTGAGCCCGTCAGGCGTCACCAGCTTCGGCACCTGGGGCAATCAGCAGATCATTGCCGAGGACAAGGAAAAGTGGGCCTCGCTCGACTTCAACCAGTACATGGATACCGGCGTGCTGAGTTCGCTGGACTTCGGCCTGCGCTATGCCAAGCACAGCCGTGAAGCCATGTCGCCGGAAGGCGCCAGCCCGGGCGATATCTGGTCGGAGCTGCAGAACGGCGCCACCGCCAACTACCCGAGTGGCTTCGCCAGCGGCATCGGCGGCAAGTTCCCGCGCAACCTGTGGTACTTCACCCCGGGCGCACTGAAGGATGCTGTCACCAACAACTCAACCTGGCTCTCCAATGACGATGGCCCGAACGGCCGCCGCAACTACGGTTCGGAATGGAAGGTCGAGGAGAAGAACCTGGCTGCATACGTCCAGGCCAACTTCACCGGCGATAACTGGGCCGGCAACGTCGGCTTGCGTTACGTCAGCATCAAGCAGGACATCATGAGCTATCGTGCCGTGTCCGATATCGCCAATGCCGACGTCAGCAGCCTGTTCGCCCAGGGCCCGGGCCCGGTGTGTGGCTGGGCCTGCCCGGTATGGGGTGGCTGGAACATCATCAACAACAGCAACACCCACCGTCGCCTGCTGCCCAGCGCGAACTTCAAGTTCGACCTGGCCGACAACCTGGTGTTCCGCGTTGCCGCTTCGCAGACCCAGACCCTGCCGGACTACTCGGCACTGGGCGCCTCGGCATCCGGCTCGGACCTGGACAAGACCGGCTCGGCCGGCAACCCGAACCTGAAGCCGGTGGTCTCCACCAACTTCGATGCCAACCTTGAGTGGTACTTCATGCCGCGCGGCCTGCTGTCGTTCGGCGTGTTCTCGATGAACATGAAGGACTACGTGGCCTACGGCACCGAGAAGCAGATGCTGTTCAGCGAGCTCACCGGCCAGCTGGAGCAGTACGACATCTCGCTGCCGACCAATGCCAACGCGCAGGTACAGGGCTTCGAGCTGGCTTATCAGCAGCCGATCGGCGAAAACTTCGGTATCGACGCAAACTACACCTACTCCGATGGCAGCACGTCGCACACCTGGGCAGATGGCAGCAATGCACTGCTCGGCAACTCGAAGGACACCTACAACGTGGGCGCCTACTTCGAGAACGACACCTTCGGTGCCCGCGTCGGCTACACCTACCGCTCGTCGTTCCTGATCGGCCTGTCCTCGGTGAATCCGTACTACCAGGATTCCTTCGGCACCGTGTCGGTCTCGCTGAACTACAAGGCCACCGACTGGCTGAGCTTCAGCCTGGACGCGTTGAACCTCAACGACCCGACCTACAAGTACTACCAGAGCTCGACCATTCCGGTTGCGTTCTACAACAACGGTCGCCAGTACTACTTGAACGCTCGCTTCAAGTTCTGATCCATGCCGGCATGCAACATCGCCGGTTAGCGTGACCCGCCGGGCCTGGATAACTCCGGGCCCGGTTTGTTTTGGGGAGTGCTGTGCCGAGCCGTGCTCAGCATTGGTGTCGCCCCACGCTTCATGTAGTGCCGAGCCATGCTCGGCAGCCGTTACGTTCGGCAATGCGTGCGTTGCCGAGCATGGCTCGGCACTACACGAACAAAAGCTTGCCGAGCATGGCTCGGCACTACACGAACGAAGGCTTGCCGAGCATGGCTCGGCACTGCAACTGCCACAGATTGCCGGACCCCGTTCGGTACTACACAAGATCCATGCGGCAGGACACACTGCCGCCCATGCAAAGACAGACAGGAGCTCCGCCCATGACGAAGTCCCTCCACCAGCGCAGCCGCGCGCCGTGGCTCAGCAGCTGCGTATTGCTGGGCATGACCGCCCTGCAGGTACAGGCGGCCGACACCACCTCCGCCCCTTCGCTTATCCCCCTTCCCGCCAGCTACCAGGCTGACGGTGGCAAGGACTTCGTACTGCGCAATTCAGCCCGCGCGGGCGGCAACGATGAGGCTGCGCGCCGCGCCGCCGCACAGTTCATCACCCTGCTCAAGCAAAACGGTGGTCCCACCCTGGCCGTTGCCGACAACGCGAGCAATGCGCAGATCCGCTTCCGCCTCGATCCCTCGGCAACCAATACCGCCGAAGGCTATGCGCTCAAGGTGTCCAACACCGGCATCGATATCAGCGCCGGTGACGACGTCGGCCTGTTCTACGGTGCGGTCACCGCCGCGCAGTTGCTCACCGGCAATACGCCGGGCCACGTTGCCGCGGCCACCATCAATGACACTCCGCGCTTCCCATGGCGTGGTTTCATGCTGGACTCGGCGCGCCACTTCCAGAGCATGGACGAGATCAAGAAGCTGCTTGATGCCATGGCGCAGCACAAGCTCAACACTTTCCATTGGCATCTCACCGATGACCAGGGCTGGCGCATGGAGATCAAGCGCTACCCGAAACTGACCGAAGTCGGCAGTTGCCGCGTGCCGCTGGGTGACGCCGGTCGCAACGCCGCCACCGGCGAGACGCGCCAGTACTGCGGCTATTACACGCAGGAGCAGATCCGCGAAATCATCGCCTACGCTGGCGAGCGCCATATCCAGGTGATCCCGGAAATCGACGTACCCGGCCACGCCACCGCTGCCATCGTTGCCTATCCGGAACTGGGCACCACCGATCAGCAGCTGGTCATCGACAACCAGTGGGGCGTGTTCCCGAACCTGTTCAATACCGAGGAAAGCACCTTCCAGTTCCTCGAGAACGTGCTGGAAGAAGTGATTGAGATGTTCCCGTCCAAGTACGTGCACGTCGGCGGCGATGAAGCGGTCAAGGACCAGTGGATCGCCTCCAAGCGCGTACAGGAGCGCATGCGCGAGCTGGGCGCCAAGGACGAGATGGAAATGCAGAGCCACATCATCAAACGCCTGGAGAAGTTCCTGGAGCAGCATGATCGGCGCCTGATCGGCTGGGACGAAATCCTTGAAGGCGGCCTGCCGCCGGAAGCGACGGTGATGTCCTGGCGTGGCACCGAAGGTGGGCTCAAGGCCGCCAGCGAAGGCCACGACGTGGTGATGTCGCCGGTCACCCACATGTACATGGACTACCTGCAGACCGACTCGCCGAACGAGCCACCGGGCCGCCCCACCACCATCCCGCTGCAGAAGGCCTACGAGTTCGAACCGGTGCCGGCCGAGCTGGCCGCCGACAAGCGTTCGCACATCCTTGGCCTGCAGGCCAATATGTTCAACGAGCACACCCGCAACGACCAGAACCTGGAGCACAACCTGTTCCCGCGCCTGGCCGCAGTAGCCGAAACCGGCTGGAGCCCGCAGGACAAGCGTGTTTTCAGCAACTTCCTGCAACGCCTGCCGCGCCAGCTGCAGCGCTACCAGGCAATGAACATCGCCTACGCCAAGACACCGTTCCAGGTGGACATGCAGGACAAGGGCGAATACCGCACTGGCGCGGTGCAGGTGAGCCTGAACAACCCGCTGGGCTACCCGGTGCATTACACCGTGGACGGCAGTGCCGTTACCGCCAGTTCGCCGCTGTACGCGCAGCCGCTGCAGCTGAAGGTACCGGTGCAGGTACAAACCGCTGCGTTCTTCGACGGCAAGCCGCTGGCCGCCGCCAGGACCTTCAAGCTGGATGCCGAATCATTGCTGGTCCGCGAAGACACCCAGCTGGGCCTGTGCCCGAACGGCGGCAAGCTGCTGTTGCGCCTGGAAGATGATGGCCCCGCCGAAGGCGAGCGCGAAGTCTTCAACGTCAACATCTTCAACCCCTGCTGGTTGTGGAGCGACGTTGATCTGTCCGGTATCGCCCGGGTGCAGGTGCGTGCCGGCCGCATTCCGTACAACTTCCAGCTGGCCCACGACGAGCCTTCGCGCAAGTTCGCACCGGCACACAACGCACACGGCGAAATGGAAATCCTGGCCAACTGCGAAGGCAAGCCGCTGGCAACGCTGCCGCTGCCAGCCGAGCCCGGCCCGGATGGCTTTGTCGAGTTCGATGCTGCCCTGACCCAGCCCGCACGCCGTGGCGACCTGTGCATCCGCTTTACCGGTGACACCCGCCCCAACATGTGGACACTGGACTGGATCAAGCTGCAGCCCGCCGACTGACACGCACACACCGCAACACGACAAAGGCCATCGCTTGCGATGGCCTTTGTCGTTTACCCCTACGCGCAGGCAGACAGGACCAACGCCCCCTTGGTCATCCTTACCAGGACAACAATACGATCTTCCGCCGGTGCCGGTTCGGAGCCTTTCTGGGTCTTCGGGATGAGCTGCTTCGCGCCAGAATGGCTGCCAAAAAATTTCACCAAGCCAATTTATTTTCATCACCGCCGACTCCCGGAGTGAAAATAAATTGTCGCCGCATGGAAATCACCCGAAAATTCAGCCATGTAACACTGAAAATTGATAACAAGCGGAGATGAAAATTTTTTGCAACGCACCTTGACATCGTTGTCACCAACCACGGACACTCCCGTTGCCGTAGCGCCAACAGGCACTGCGCTCACTTTCAGGGGATGTACGACGTGGTTGCCAGCCCGCCAGCAGCGCCCAAGCTGAGTTCCAAGCTACCGGCCACGCCATTGCTGGCGGCCGATGTGGGTGGCACCCACGTGCGCGTTGGGCTGCTGCAAGCGGGACAAGGCGCCAACCCCGACCTGCAGATGCTGGACTACCGGCAATACCGCTGCGCCGACTACCCGGACCTGGCCAGCATCCTGGCCGCCTTCCGCGCCGACCGTCACCACGTGCGCGAGTGCGCCATCGCCAGCGCCGGCTATGCGCTGGCTGATGGAACCGTGATCTCGGCCAACCTGCCCTGGTCGCTGTCCTGCGATGCCATCCGCACGCAGCTGGGCCTTGATGCCGTGCATCTGGTCAACGACTTCGAGGCCGTGGCCCACGCCGCCGCCTACATGCAAGCAAGCACCCTGCTGCAGCTCAGCGGTCCAGCCCACGCGGTCAATGGGCCGGTGCTCATCGTCGGCCCCGGTACCGGCCTGGGTGCGGCGTTGTGGATTCCACGCGGCGAGCAGCCCGTTGTACTGGCCACCGAAGCCGGCCAGGCGTCGCTGGCAGCGAGCAGCCCACTTGAGATCGCGGTGTTGCAGCAGATGCAGCAGCGCCATCGTCACGTCACCATCGAACACGCGCTGTCCGGACCAGGACTGGTCAACCTGTACACCGCGCTGTGCGACGTGCGCCACGCCAGCGCAACGCATTGCACACCCGATGCGATCACCGCTGCTGGCTGCACCGGCGAAGACGCATTGGCTGTCGAGACCATGCAGCTGTTCTGCGGTCTGCTTGGCTCAACCCTGGGCGACATGGCACTGCTCTATGGCGCACAAGGGGGTATCTATCTGGCCGGCGGCATCCTGCCGCAGATCCGCCAGCTGCTTGAGAACAGCAACTTCGTCGAACGCTTCCTCAACAAGGGGCCGATGCGCGAAGCGCTGCAGCACATCCCCGTGCGCCTGATCGAACACGGGCAACTGGGCGTCATCGGCGCCGCCAGTTGGTACCTGGGACGCGGGGGCAACAGCGCCTCCGCGTCGCCGCAGACAGTCCCGCAGGTGCACCGCGACAGCCGCGCGTGCACGGTTTCCAGTGAAGCAAATCCCGGCTACGCCGCCGGCATCCATCAATGATGAGGAGAGACATCATGAGGTACCGCAAGTCCGTACTATCCGCCGCCATCGTCACCTGCCTGAGCTTTTCCGCACACGCACAGGACGCTGGCAGCGAAGCCACCGACCTCGACCGCGTGGTCGTCACCGGCATCCGCGCCAGCCTGCAGCAATCGCTGGATACCAAGCGCAATGCCGATGCCATCGTCGATGTGATCACCGCCGAGGATGTCGGCAAGTTCCCGGCCACCAACGTGGCCGAAGCGATGACCATCATTCCGGGCGTCACCATCGACCGGGCATATGGCCAGGGCGAGAAGGTGTCCATCCTGGGCACGGACCCTGCCTTGAACCGCACCCTGCTCAACGGCCAGGCAATCGCCTCCGGCGACTGGAACATGTCCGACTTCCCGACCCGTACGTTCAACTACTCTCTGCTGGCACCGGAACTGGTCGGCAAGGTGGAAGTCTTCAAGTCGCCGGAAGCCCGCATCGACGAAGGCTCGATCGGCGGCACCGTGATCGTCTCCACCCGCAAGCCGCTGGATATGCCGGAGAAGGTCAGCGTCTCCGGTCGTGTCAGCTATGGTCGCAATGACCGCGTCGGCAAGACCGACCCCAGTGCGTCGGGCGCGTTTGCCTGGAAGAACGAAGCCGAGAACTTCGGCGTCATCGTGTCGGCACAGGCCTCCAACGAAAGCATCCGTCGCGATGGCATCGAGTCCTATGGCATCGTCAAGGCCAAGGATTTCATCGGTGGCGTGGGCGGCTCCAATGGCTCGGTGACCAACCTGCCGCCGGACTGGTCCAAGCCCCCCGTAGACGGCGTACAGCCGACCCTGCCTGCCACCTGCACCGGAACCTGTGCTGAAACCCTGTATGCCAACCCCGATGCCGTTGGCCCCAACTCCACCAGCGCACACTTCTTTGAGCAGAAGCGTGAGCGCAAGACGTATTCGCTGGCATTGCAATTCAAGCCAGTGGAGCAGATGAACATCGAGCTGAACGCATTGAAGATCGACGCCAATTTCGATCACATGTCGCAAGCCATGTTCACCCACCAGGGCAATACCTGGAACAGCCTCAGGACCCTGAGTGACATCACCGTCAAGGACGGCCTGATCACCAGCGCCAGCCATAAGAACGGCCTGGTGGTGTTCGACATGCAGAACCGCCGCGCGCAGGTCGATTCAGAGACCTACGACGTCAAGCTGGATTGGAATGACGAACGCTGGTTTGCCTCCACCCACCTTGGCCGGACCAAGGCCGAAGGCGGCCCGAAGCAGGTGTTCGGTGAGTTCCTGGCCCGCACCGATTACACCTGGTCGATCGAAGACGCGCCGGGCAAGCCAGGCAAGGTGACCTTCACCGGTGAGAATCCGTTCCTCAATCCGGATCAGTTCCAGATGGATGGCGGCTGGGGCTCGGACCCGAACCAATCCACCTGGAACACCGGCTGGGGCGGCAACCTCGTCGAGAAGCCGACGCTCGACAAGGAAACCTACGGCCAGGTGGACTTTGGCATCAAGCTCGATTCCCCGGTCTATCTGATCCGCGCCGGCTACAAGCAGCGCAAGCATGAAACCAGCCAGATCCAGCAGGGCATCGGCCTGGCTTCGGTTGCCGGCTACGGCGACGCACAGGCATCGGATTTCGACCCGCGCAAGCTGCCAGGCAACTACCTGGACGGACTCAGCGGCTACGGTGATCTGGGCGACCGTTTCACCATTGATGGCTGGAAGCTGGCTGACTACATCAGCAGCGGCAGTTGGCTGGCACCGTGGCAGACCATGCCGGTGGTCTCGCCGTTCAGTGCCGAGGAATTCGCCCGCAACAACTGGTCGATCAATGAGGATATTGGTGCGGCCTACGTGCAGGCCGACTTCAGCTTTGACCGCCTGCGCGGCAACATCGGCGTGCGCTACGTCCGCACCGACCTGGAATCAGGCAGCTATGCCTGCAACACCGGCCTGTCGGGCTGCACCCAGGCGGGCTGGAGCGCAGAGCGACTGGCTGCCTCCTACGACCGCGTGGTCAACAAGAACAAGTACAGCAATGTGCTGCCCAACCTGAACCTGGTCTACGATGCTACCGATTCGTTGGTCCTGCGTTTCTCGGCGGCCAAGACCATTGCACGCCCGAACTACACGGACGTGTCCTCCTACCTGTGGCTGTCTGATACGGCACTCACGGGCGGCGGCGGCAACCCGAACCTGACGCCGTACAAGTCCACCAACCTGGACTTCTCGGCGGAGTGGTACTTCGCCGAGAACGCCATCGCCGCGGGCTCGATCTTCTACCGCGACGTAGCCGACTACATTCTCACCGAGTCGAACTCCGAGTCGCATTGGAACCAGAGCCAGAACAAGAACGACACCTATCTTGTTGATCGTCCGCGCAACGCCGGCGATGCGAAGATCAAGGGTGTATCGCTGGCGTGGCAGCAGAACTTCGGCATGGGCTTTGGCATCATCGCCAACTACACGTACTCCGATGGCGAAGCCACCAACGGTCGCCCACTGCCGTTCAACTCGAAGAACCAGTTCAACATCAGCCCGTTCTTCGAGAACGACACCTGGACCGCGCGCGTCACCTACGGTTGGCGTGACAAGTACTTCACCCAGGTCAGCGCGGCGCGTGAGCTGTGGACGATGGACTACGCTTCGCTCGACGCGTCGGTGGCATTCAAGATCACCGAGAACCTCTCGGTCGGCCTGGATGCGATGAACCTCCTTGACGAGAAGTACCACTCCTACTCTGGCGTCGAACAGCTGACTCGCGGCGCCTACCTGAGTGGCCGTCGCTACGACGCTTCGCTGCGCTTCGCCTTCTAAACCCCGCCTATCCGCATCACTTCTTTTGTTTTTCTTCTCCTCCAGCGGGCTTGGGTTTTCCAGGCCCGCTTTTTTTTTCGTATGCGACACCGCGCCTGCCTGGTACTTATGGGATTGGCCCGCTACATCCGCATGCGCAAGGATTGGACCATTGCCTGAACGACAACGGCCCGCAGCGTAACGCAACGGCCCAACTTCGCTCCAAGGATTACCGATGAATCGAGACAGACGCTCCGTCCACGCACTGCACGCTGCCTTGCTGCTTGCGCTCGGCGCCGCCAGCCTTCCCTCCGTTGACGCGGCCAACCACCCGCCGTCGCAGCAACCGCTGCCGGTCCAGCTCACTGGCGCCAGCATCATCCCGCGCCCAGCCTCGGTGCAGCCGGCCCCGGGCAGCTTCTTCGTTAACAACGCAACGCGGATCCAGGCGGGCGCCGGCGCCAACGACGTAGCCCAGCAGTTCGTCGGATTGCTTGGCCGGACCACGCCACTCCAATTGCAGACCGCCAGCGACGGCGCGGCCAAGGGAGCGATCCAGTTCCGCATCGGTACGCCGGCGACCAAAGTGTCCCCGGAAGGCTATTCGCTGCGTATCAATGGCAATGGCATCCTGGTCGAGGCTGCGGACGCGCGCGGCCTGTTCTACGGCGCGATGTCGCTGTGGCAACTGCTCGCCGCTGCGCCATCGGCTGAAGTCACGCTACCGGCGATGCAGATCGATGACGCCCCGCGTTTCAACTGGCGCGGCTTCATGCTCGACTCGGCACGTCATTTCCAGAGCATCGAGGACATCAAGTTGATCCTGGATGCAATGGCCACGCACAAGCTCAACACCTTCCATTGGCATCTCACCGATGACCAGGGCTGGCGCATGGAGATCAAGCGTTACCCGAAGCTGACCGAGGTTGGAGGCTGCCGTGCCGCTGCCGGCGAAGCTGGCGTTGGCCCTGACGGCAAGCCGCATCTGTATTGCGGTTACTACACGCAGGAGCAGATCCGCGATGTGGTGGCCTATGCCGCCGCCCGCCACATCACGGTGGTCCCCGAGATCGACGTACCCGGCCATGCACAGGCCGCCGTTGCCGCGTATCCGGAGCACGGCGTGGTCGATGGCCCGACCCAGCCGTCGGCCAACTGGGGTGTGAACCCCTATCTGTTCAACCCGCGCGAGGAAACCCTGCAGTTCCTGGAAAACATCCTGGCCGAAGTGCTGGACATGTTCCCTGGCCAGTACATCCATATCGGTGGCGACGAGGCGGTGAAATACCAGTGGCAGGATTCGCCACAGGTGCAGGCCTACCTCCGCGAGCTGGGTCTGAAGGACGAGGAAGCACTGCAATCGCATATACTCAAGCGCCTGGAAAAATACCTGGAAGATCACGACCGCAAGCTGATCGGCTGGGACGAGATCATCGAGGGCGGCTTGCCACCACAGGCCACGGTGATGTCCTGGCGCGGCATCGAGGGCGGCATCGAAGCGGCCACCCACGGCCACGACGTGGTGATGGCGCCAGGCAATACCCTGTACCTGGATTTCCTGCAGACCAATCTGCCGGAAGAACCGCCGGGCCGTCCCAAGTTCACCTCCATGCAGCGCGTATATGCATTCGATCCGGTACCGACGGAACTCACCGAGGCGCAGCGCAAGCACGTTATCGGCGTGCAGGCCAATATGTGGACCGAGCACACCCGCAGCGGCGAACACCTCAAGCACAACGTGTTCCCGCGCTTGGCGGCGCTGTCCGAGGTTGCCTGGACGCCGCTGCGGAACAAGAGCTACGACGACTTCCTCGCCCGCTTGCCGGCGCAGTTGCAGCGCTACAAGGCGCTGGGCATCGGCTACGGGCAAACCGCGTTGTCGGTAGCGATGAGGCGCCAGGATGACCGCGCCGGCAACAAGGTCACGGTGGAGCTTTCCAACCCGCTCAGCTACCGCGATATCCGTTACACCACCGATGGCAGCACCCCCACTGCGCTGTCTCCGGCCTATCCCGGCGCACTGACCTTGCCGGTACCGACCGTGCTGACCGCGCAGACCTTCTTCAACGGCAAGCCGGTGGCCGACAAGCCCAGCCAGTGGAACTTCGATGCGGCGTCACTGCTGAGCCGCAGCGACAAGACCCTGGCGCAGTGCCCGCAGGGCGGCCGCCTGCTGCTGCGCCTGATCGACGACAACCCGCTGCACGGTGAGCGTGACAATTTCGACGTCACCATCTTCAACCCGTGCTGGTTGTGGGAAGACGCACAGTTGCAGGACATCGCATCGATCAAGGTGCGGGCCGGCCGTATCCCCTACAACTTCGGCCTGCTGCACGAAGATGAGGCAAAGCGCAGCTACCACAAACCAAAGGCCCGCCATGGCGAGTTCGAGGTGCGCGCCAGCTGCGAAGGGCCGGTGTTGGCAACCGTGCCGCTGCCCGCGCAAACGGGTGCCGACGGCTTTATCGAGTTGGAAGCACCATTGCGCGCGAACGGCATGCAGATCAGCGACCTGTGCATGACCTTCAGCGGCGATACGCGGCCGCAGATGTGGGTGCTGGACCAGGTGTGGTTGCAGCCGAAGGACTGAAACGGGAAGGCGCGATGCGGTACGTAGGGTCCTCTCCTCCCCCCGCCCCGCACCGCGCCTTCAAGGCCAAACCTGCAAGGTGTCCACGACCTTGCAGTGGCACAGAAACTAGCAGCCAATTCCCGCCCGCGAAAGTGCTTTTTGCCCTTGAAAAAAGGCACTTTTGAAACTAAACAGTTGCAACGGAAAGCGCCGCGCATTCAGCGCGGCTGCAACCTCAGCAGCAGATCACGCAGCGGCGTGAAAGCCAGTAGCAGGCCTGCGACCACGCCGGTGGTATTGGCCAGTGCATCCATCGGGTCGGCCATGCGGTCGGTGGTCAGCGCGCCCTGCGCCCACTCGATGCCGATACCCATCGCCACCAGTCCCACGCCAACCCACAGCAAGGTGCGCCGCGGGGTAAACAACTGCACCGCGCTACCCGCCAACAGGAAATAGGCCAGGAAGTGTTCGACCTTGTCGCTGTTCTGCGGCAACGCCAGCGGCGGCGGCGGAATCAGGCAGACCACGATCACTGCCAGCACCGCCGCACACCACAGCACCAGCCACAACCCGCTGCGCCGCAAAGGCTTGAGCATGTTCACAGGCGCCAGGTCAGGTCGCCCAACAGGAATGAGGCAGCCATGTCCACGTCGCGGCTGAAGGCCATCACCTGGAAACGCTCGCCCATCTCGGTCGGCAGGGTCAGCTGCTTGAGCTGGCTGCGCATGCGCATGCGACCCACCTCATCCAAGCGCTCCTCGGCAGCCTCCAGCAACTGGGTGATGCCATTGCCCAACAGGAAGTTGGCCTGGTTGCAGTAGCCGGCCAGGTCGAAACCGGCGTTGGTGCCGGCCTCGGCCAGTGCGGTGAAGTCCACCGAGGCGGTGATGTCCTGCAGGCCGGGCCACAGGAATGCGTCGTTGTGCACGCGATGGCGATAGAACGCGCGCAGCGTGCCGTCGTTGCGGTCGTGCTGATAGAACTCCGCACGTGGATAGCCATAGTCGACGAACAACATCGCGCCACGCTTCATGCCACCGGCTACCGCCTGGATCCAGTACGGCAGCTGCGGCAACACCTCGGAACGGTAGCCATGGGCGAAGGGTCGCTCCAGGTAACGCTCTACGTGGCGAACGGCGCCCAACAACAGCGGATCGGCCGGCTGCGCGCCACGCACGAAGCGGCCTTCACCATCGAGCGCTACGGTTTCTTCGTAGATCTCGCCTTCGTCGCAGACAAAGCGCGGTGTCGGCAGCGCGTCAATCACCTCGTTGGCGAACAGCACGCCATCCCAGTCGTCGTCGAACGGTCGGTCCAGCCATTCCACCAGCGCGAACACCGGCGGAATCAGCGCCTTCTCCAGACGCTCGCGCTGGCGCTCGCGCAGATCGGCACTGGGCTCGAGGATGGCGTAGCGCTCGGGCAAGGCATCCAGTTCCAGCAGGCGTTTGAGCAGGATCTCGGCAAAGGCTCCGCTGCCGCCGCCCAGCTCCAGCATGCGCGCCTGCGGACCAAGCTGCTGCAGGACCGGCGCCACCACATTGGCGGTTGTCGCAGCGAACAATGGCCCCATCTCGGGTGAGGTGACGAAGTCACCGGCGGCGCCAAACTTGCTGGCGCCGGCGCTGTAGTAGCCCCAACCCGGCGCATACAGGGCCAGTTCCATGAAACGCGAAAATGGCACGGCGCCACCTTGGGCACAGATGTCCGCGCGCAGGTGCGCGGCCAGCTGTTCGCTGTGGGCAAGGGCATCGGTATCGGGCGTTGGCAGATCGGAATGCATGGCACGGCGTTTTACAGAGACAATGCACAGGATAGCCGAGTGAGGAAACCGCAGATGACAGAATCCCTAAAGGTGGCCCTGGTCACCGGCAGCGCGCGCCGCATTGGCGCCGGCATTGCCCGCCACCTGCATGCCCATGGCTACCGCATCGCCCTGCACGCCCACCAGTCCAGCGAGGAGCTGCAATCGCTGGCCTTCGATCTGGAGAGCGAACGCCCGGGCAGCGTGCTGGCCATACAGGCAGACCTGCGCGAGCTGGCTGAATTGCCGGATATGGTCGACCAGGTGGTCAGCCACTTCGGCCGTCTGGATGCACTGGTCAACAATGCCTCCAACTTCTACCCCACCCCGCTCGGCCAGGTGAGCGCCGAGCAATGGGATGACCTGATGGCAGTGAACGCACGCGCCCCGTTGTTCCTGTCCCAGGCCGCCGCCCCGCACCTGGTCCGCCAACGTGGCGCCATCGTCAACCTGACCGACCTGCACGCCACCCAGCCGCTGCGCGAGCACCCGGTCTACAGCACCGCCAAGGCCGCGCTGGAAATGCTGACCCGCTCACTGGCGCTGGAGCTGGCCCCGCATGTGCGGGTCAACGCCGTCGCCCCGGGCGCCATCCTCTGGCCGGAACAAGGCAAGAGCGAGGCGGCGAAGGAAAAGCTGATGGAGCGTACGCCGATGGGCCGCCTGGGGACGCCGCACGAGATTGCCGCCGCGGTGCGCTGGCTACTCGACGACGCTGGCTACATCACCGGGCAGGTGCTGCGCCTGGACGGCGGCCGCACCCTGACCTGAACCCGAGGCAGGGACGCTCCAGGCCGTGAAGCCGACGCAGCGGAAAGACCAGAACGGCAAACGCCGCCCCAAAACCTCCACACCACTTCAAACCGTACATCGGCACGGCGGATCGCTGTCGTGGCCACGGGGTCGCGACTGACGCCGCGCCTACCCGTTCAGGTCAACTGTCTCGAAGGCATGCCCGTACTGCGGGTGCTCCTGCCACATCTGCGCCAGCGTCCGCTGCTGCACAGGGTCGATGAAGTCCGGCGCGATATCGGCCATCGGCTTGAGCACGAAGGCGTGCTTGAGTTCCGGTCGCGGGATGCGCAGGTGCTTGGGGCCTTCCATCACCAGGTCGCCGTAATAGACCACGTCGATATCCAGCGTACGGTCGCTGAAGCGCGGGCCGGAACGGTCACGGCCATTGGCGTCTTCCACCGCATGCAACCAATCGTTGAGGTCCAGCAACGGCATGTCGGTCTGCACCAGCACGGCGTTGTTTAGGAAGTCCGGCCCTTCGAAGCCCACCGCCGGGGTCAGGTAAGCCGGCGATACACGGATGTCACCAAAGCGCTGGCGCAGCACTTCGACGGCAGCCTGCAGGTAACGCCGGGGTTCAACATTGCTGCCCAGGCTCAGGAGCACGGTGGTCATTGGGTTGGCTTGTCCGCAGGCCACGACCGCCCCGCAGGGTGATCAGTGCGCTGCATCATGGGAGGGGGGCGCACATGATGAATCCGGCACGCCGGTCAGTCCACACCCAGCGCATCGGCAACCGCTCGGAATACCCGCTGCATTTCCAGCGGCTTGGGCAATACGTGCACGCTGATGCCGGCCGGTGCCTGGCCGTCGGCAAACACCGGGGCGTGGCTGTCCTCCAGCACGATGGCCGGGCCGCGATAGCCCATGGCCTGCATCTCGGCCAGCAACTGGCTGGCTGACAACAGCGGGATGCCGCTATCGACCAGCACAACATCGGGCAGGCCGGCCTCCTGCAGATGGCGCATGGCCACCGCGCCATCGCTGGCCAGGCGCATGCGATAGCCCTGGCTGGACAGAGCATTACCCAACAGCGACAGCCGGGTGGCCTCGTCGTCCACTACCAGCAAGCGTTCGCCGCGACCGGGTCGCACCAGCGGCAGGCCTTCGTCGTCGTCGGCATCGGTGGTTTCGTGCAACGGCAGCAGCAGGTCGAAGCAGGTGCCCTCGCCCAGCGCACTGTTCACCTTTATCTGCCCACCAATGCTGTCGATGATGCGGTGGCAGGACACCAGTCCCAGACCGGTACCGTTGGCCTTGGTGGTGAAGAACGGGCTGAACAACCGATCCAGCGTGGCCTGGTCCATGCCCAGGCCTTCATCGCTGACGCGGATGCGCACCTGCCCACCGGCGTCGCCGTCCCCGCGCTCGGCCACCAGCGTGAGGCGGCCCCCCTCGGGCATGGCCTGGATCGCATTGAGTGCCAGGTTCAACAGCACCTGTTGCAGCTCGGTGTAATTGGCCTCGATCGCCATGCGGTCGTCGGCGACTTCAAGGTGCAGCTCGACGTTGCGCGGCAGGCTGCTCTTGAGCAGCATGCCTACCGCCTGGAACAGGCGTTGCAGCACGATGCGCTCACTGGGCTGGCGCGACCCACGCACGAAGGACAGCATCGACTCGACCATCTCATGGCCGCGGCGTCCACATTCGGCGATGACATCGGCCAGACGGATGATCTTGGGGTCTTCGCTACGGTCGCGGATCAGGTCCGGCACAATCAGCAGCGGCTGCAGGATGTTGCGCAGATCGTGGCTCAGCCCGGCGGCCAGCAGGGCCAGGCTTTCCAGGCGCTGGGCACGCATCAGCTCGTCTTCGACACGCTGGCGCTCAACGTCGCTGCGCGCCTCGCGGATGGCCCGCGCCGCCGCCGACGGCAGGCGTGCGGGCTGGTGCTTGATGATGTAGTCGTTGGCACCCTTGTGCAGCGCTTCGACCGCGGTTTCTTCACCCATCGTCCCCGAGACGAAGATGAAAGGTACCCGCGGATGTACTTCGCGCAGGATCTGCAGGGCCTGGTACCCGGAAAAACCGGGCATGCTCAGATCGGACAGGACAATGTCCGGGGCCCAGTCGGCCAGCACCCGGCGCATCTCCGCCTCATTGTCCACGCGCTCGAAGCTGGCCTGCAGGCCAGCCTCCAGCAGCTGGTCGCTCAGCAGTTCGGCGTCTTCCGGCGAATCCTCAACCAGCAGGATGCGCACGGGGCCCAATGGTGCTCCCTTGTTCGGCATGGGTACTTACTCGGTATCCGGGGCCTGGTTGATCACGGCCCAGAAGGTACCAATGGTTTTGACCGCGTTGAAGAACTGGTCGATATCCACCGGCTTGACCACGTAGGCATTCACCCCCAGGTCCCAGCTGCGCACCAGGTCGCTCTCTTCGCGCGAGGACGACAGGATCACCACCGGCAGGCGCTTGAGGTCTTCTTCGGCACGGATGCGCTGTAACACCTCCAGCCCGTCCATGCGCGGCATCTTGATGTCCAGCAGCAGTACCGCTGGCAAGCCTTCCTCGCGCTGCGCGAAGCTGCCTCGGCGCAACAGGAAGTCCAGCGCCTCCACGCCATCCTCGACATGCACGATGGGGTTGGCCAGGCGCGCATCGCGCAATGCATCGATCGCCATTTCGGCATCGGCAGCGCTGTCTTCGGCCAGCAGAATGGTTCGCAGGGGGCTCATGCCAGGGAATCCTTTTGGGAAACGTCGGTTGCGGAAGGAACGGTAAAGCGGAAGGTTGCACCCTTGTCGACCTGGGCATCGGCCCAGATGCGACCACCATGGCGGGTCAACACGCGGCGCACGCTGGCCAGGCCGATGCCGGTGCCGGCGTACTCGGATGCCTTGTGCAGCCGCTGGAACACGCCGAACAGCTTGGAGGCGTACTGCATGTCGAAGCCGGCGCCATTGTCGGCGACGGTGAACTGATGGCTGCCATCGGGCAACGGTTTGGCGTTGACTTCGATCACCGCCTTGTCGCGACCGCCGGTGTACTTGACGGCATTGCCCAGCAGGTTCAACCACACCTGCCGCATCATGTTCTCGTCGGCCACCACGGTCGGCAGGTTGCCGATATGCCACTCCACGTTCCGCGCCGGGCCGTCGCCAGCCTCGGCCTTCAGGTTGGAGTCCAGCAAGGCGCGGGTGTCGGCCACCAGGCTCTGCATGTCCACCGGCTGCATGCGCATCGCGCCGCGGCCCAGGCGCGAGTACACCAACAAGTCGTCGATCAAGGCCGCCATGCGCTGGGCCGAGCTGCCGATCACCTGCAGGTAGTGCCGGGTCTTGTCATCCGCTGCCTCGCCCAGGTGCCGCCCCAGCTTGTCGGAGAACCCGGCCACATGCCGCAACGGCGCGCGCAGGTCGTGCGATACCGAATAGCTGAAGGCTTCCAGCTCGCGGTTGACGTCAGCCATCTGCTCGACCTTGCCTTCCAGCTGCCGGTTCAGCTCTTCCACCCGTACCTGCACCGCACGCTGCAGGGTGATGTCGCTGACCGTCATCAGCACCACCTCGTCATCCACATCGGGCAGCGACATGCGCCGCGCGTTGATCAACATGGTGCGGACCATGCCATCGACACCGCGCTGCTGATGCTCGAAGTCCCACAGCTCGCGACCGCGCAGCAATACGTCGGCCAGGCGCTGGCCGATCAAGGGGTCGTTCCAGGCGCCCTCACCGATCTCCTGCAGCGGACGCAGGTAGTTGTCCTGTTCCTCGGCGCCATACAACTCGGCGAACGCGGTGTTATGCAGCACCACGCGCAGCTTGGCATCGAGCAACACGATCGGCTCGCGCACCGTCTGCAGCACGGCACTGGCACGGGCGCTGGCCTTGTTCAGGCGCTTTTCCACCTCGGCCCGGCTGCCGATCTGCCGTTGCAGCAACCACAGCACCAGGGCCAGCAACAGCAGCTGCACCACCAACGCCGACCAGGTAACCACCGAGGCCTGTTGCTGCTGGCGCTTGGCGCGCAGCGCGCGCTCCACCAGCAGCCCCTCTTCGTGCTGCTGCAGCTCGTTGACCAGCTCGCGGATGGGGAACTTGAACGTCATCTCCTCGATCAGCTCACGCTGCCGCGGCGAGTCGCTGCTGGCGGCAATTTCCTTGGCCAGCGCCATGCGCCGCTCCAGCATCAGCTCCATCTTGCCAATGCGCACCAATTGCTCTGGGCTGTCGTTGACCAGCTGCGACAGCTCCTGCAGATTCACCGAGACCCGATCCGCCTGGCGCAGGCGTTGCTGCAAGGCCTGCGAGTCGATGCCCTTGGACAGGGTCAACGCGGCCGACTCGACGTCGCGGATATCGGCTTGCAGGTTGTACAGCCGCGCACCGACCGCCTGGGTGTGGGACACCCAGTTGGCCGCATTGACGCTCTCGCGCGCCAGGTGACGCAGCATGATCGCCGGTACGATGATGATGAGCAGCGCAGCCAGCGCCAGGCCCATCAGGCGCCAGCGGCTCCAATCATCATCGCTGAATCGAGATGCCATCGTTTCCCCTCTGCAGGCGTGCCCGCCGCGCCCGGGCGGCCGGCCTTTCCTCGGCGGCGATGATGCCATCGCCGCACGGATGGTCAAACCCGCTGACCATCAGCCAAGGATTGCATGAATTCCACCATCAATGCACGCCCGCAACTGCTTCCTCGCAGGAAACGCTTCAGCGATCTCACGCACCATCACTGCGCTTGATCGCATGCCCGCCAAATTCGTTGCGCATCGCCGCCAGCATGCGGTCGGTAAACGAGTTGTCCTCGCGCGAGCGCAGCCGTTCCAGCAGCGACAAGGTGATCACCGGCGCGGGCACATCCAGGTCGATGGCTTCGGCCACGGTCCAACGCCCTTCGCCGGAGTCCTCCACATACGGTGCGATGCCATCAAGTACGGGGTTGCGCTGCAGCGCATCAGCACTGAGATCCAACAACCAAGAGCGCACCACGCTGCCGTGCCGCCACACTTCTGCAACCTGCCCCAGGTCCAGATTGAACTCGGCTTTTTTCTGCATCAATGCAAAGCCTTCGGCATAGGCCTGCATCATTCCGTACTCGATGCCGTTGTGGACCATCTTGCTGAAGTGGCCCGCACCCACCGGCCCAACATGCGCCCAGCCACGATCAGCCGCGGGCGCCAACGCCTGGAATACCGGCGCCAGGCGCCGCACCGTAGCCTGCGGCCCACCGATCATCAGGCAATAACCTTCCTGAAGCCCCCAGACGCCGCCGCTGGTGCCGCAATCAACGAAGTCCACACCCTGCTCGGCACAACGCGCCGCACGCTGCTGCGACTGCCGGTACCAGGAGTTGCCTCCATCAACCACCACGTCACCGGCCGACAGCAGCGGCAACAAACTATCCAGGCTGGCATCGACCACCTTGGACGGCACCATCAACCACAGCACGCGCGGCGCCGGCAGCGCCTGCACCAGCGCCTGCAGGTCCGCCACGGTCGCCATGCCCTTGTCCTGCAACTGCTGGCGCGCCGGCGCGCCCGGGTCGTAGCCGGTTACGACGATGCCGCCTTGTTGCAGCCGCTGTGCCATGTTGGCACCCATGCGGCCCAGACCAATCATCCCTAGTTCCATGGTTCACCTCGCTTGATGGTGGAAATTGTGGTGGCAGCGCAGGCCCGCAGGCGACTGTCGAGCCAACGCTGGTAGATCGTGGTGTGCAGGTTATGCAGGGTCAGGTCGATACTGAAGGGCGTACGCGGGTTGCGGTCCAGCAGGCGAATCACGTGGTAGCCCAACGGTTTGATCCCCTTGCGGTGCACATAGAGCATCAGTTGCTGGTAGACCGGATCGGCCAGCAGCGCGTCCAACTGCGAGACCCGCAACCGTTGCTCGGCCGACAAGCTGGCACGCAGCTCAGGGTCGCGTTCGTACAGCAAGCGCTCGAAGTAGCGCCGGCCCTGCCGCGGGAGTTGCCGGGCAAGTTCCCACAGACGGCGGTTGCGCGCGTCGTAATAGGCCAATCCCCCGTGCCTGGCCAGCGCGTGCGCTGCCGCATCGCTGATATCGGTGATGACGAAGTTCTCGGCCTGGTTGTTGATGTCGTCCAGATACTGCTTGCCGAATACATGGGCGATGAAACCCGGCACGCCCATGAATGCCTGCCGTCCCAATGCGGCGGTACGCACGGCTTTGCCATCGGCGAAAAATTCGCCGGCGTTGCCGCCCAGCAGGATGCTGTCGGTATCGTGCAGCGTCAGGAAGGTACCGATGGACAGTTCGTCCGCGGTAAACGCCGTGTCGAAGGCGGTATCGCCGAACAGTTCGCGCAGTGTTGCCAACTGCGCCACCTGGCGACCGACGCCGCATTCCGAACGCACCCGACCGGAGTAGAAGGCCTCCAGCGCACGCGAATTGCCACCGACCGGTGTATAACCGCGACCGAAACTGCGGAAGCGCTGCCAGCCCTGCGCCTTCGCACCGCCTGGGCCGAAGCCTATCCAGCCCAGCTGCAACGCCGAGAAACGATAGCCCGGGTTGTCCTGCAGGCGCGTGGTGGCACGCCGTGTGGCGTCGCCGAGCTTGAAGGCAAACGCACAAACGCTGGCGGGCTGCGCAAGCACCTGCGCAGCCAACTGCTCGCGTTGCGCTTCGTCATAAGCGGCCGGCACCTGCAGCTGCAACTCGCCATGGGCATGCGCCTCGGCCAGCGAGCCGCGTTGGCAGGGGCTGCCCGTCGCCACGGACGGCTGCAAGGAGGCGTCCACGTGCAACTGCCAGCCCAGCTCGCGCAACAGCTCGGCATTGCAGCCGGCCATCGCGTTGCCCATCAGCAGGCCGGGCACCATGCACAACCCGGACATCCATCGACCCGCCGCCGTCACAGCGTGCCGGTGCAACCTCACCGCGTGCCGTCCACGCCTGTCGCCGGTGCCAACTCCCCAACGTACTGCTGCAGTCGCTGGAAGAAGTTGCGGTAGAACTGCGCATCCTGCACCGTACTGCTGGCCACCCGCACCAGCGAATCATCGTTGCTGCCGAAAGGCAGCGACACCGACCCCAAGGCGCCAACGCCTACGCTGGCCGAGGTCGGCGACTTCTTCAGTGCATAGCGATCCTGCACGGCGCTGACGAACACCTGCGCCATGCCATCGGCACGCGCGGCACAGGAGACGCGCAGCACCAACTGCTCGTGCACTTCGTCCTTGGGCTGGAAATTCTTGTTGGCCTCGACGTTGCCTGCGTCGGCACGGGCGATGGCATAGCCCTGCCCCAGCAACGCGCGCCGTGCAGCTTCGCAGGCCTGCGCCGGCGAGCTGTCGATGTTGCGCGAGTAGGTATCGCCGGAGTCGAACGACTCTCGCAGCAAGGTGCTGTCAGCAGCCTTGCCACCACAGCCGGCCAGTGTCAGCAGGGCCAGCGCGGCCAGCGCATGCGGACTGTGACTGCGCATGGGCACTCCTGTTCCAGGAAGGCCCTCAGCATAACGCCGCCAACGTCATGGGACGTTGACGGCGTCGTTCAGCAGCATTGCCTGTTTGGGCGCGGCTCAGTCAGCCCAGCGTCCCGGGCCGGTGGACTGCGGCAATACCTGTGCCGACAGCGGGCGGTCCTTCTCCAGCAGGTTGACCGCATCGGCAAGGATTGCAGCCGATTCACGCAGCAGCGGGTCCGGGCGCTTTTCAGCCGCCTTTTCGCGCGCGGCGTCCTTGACGATATCGCGCTCGTTGCCGGTCAGGCCGTCGTCGCTGCTGTCCTCGGCAAGCGGGTCCAGCGGCAGGCCCAGTTCCTTGCGGATCTGCTGGCGCTGCTTGCGCTGGTTTTCCTGCTTGTCACGCTCGGCGCGGCGCTCGGCCTCGTTGAGCGAAACGTACTTCTTGGCAGCCTCGGTGCGGAACTGCTCCACATCCTCTTCCCACCACTGGAACTCGCGGTCGCTGCGGATGCGCTGGCCATGCAGCGTGTCCAGGCGCGGCACGATCGGTGCGAAGTTGCCGTACTGGGTGTGCGGAACGGCAGCAATGCGGGTCCACGGCAAGGCATTGTCGTAGGTGCTCTCGCCAAACTCACTGGCATCCACGCTGGCCGGGAAGGCCAGATCCGGCACCACGCCCTTGTGCTGGGTGCTGGAGCCGCTGACGCGGAAGAACTGGGCGATGGTCAGTTTGACCTGGCCAAAGCGTTCCTTCTCGCTGGCCGGCCAGCGATCCAACGGCACCACGTTCTGCACGGTGCCCTTGCCGAAGGTGGTTTCACCGATCACAAGGCCACGGCCGTAGTCCTGGATGGCGCCGGCAAAGATTTCCGAGGCCGAGGCCGAACCACGATTGATCAGCACCGCCAACGGGCCGTCCCAGGCCACGGCCGGGTTGCGATCACTGTTGACGGTCACGCGGCCACCGGACTCGCGCACCTGCACCACCGGGCCCTGCTCGATGAACAGACCGGTCAGTTCGATTGCTTCATCCAGCGAGCCACCGCCGTTGTTACGCAGGTCCAGCACCACGCCGTCGAGCTTGTCGGCCTTGAAACCGGCCAGCAGCTTGGCGACATCGCGGGTTGCCGAGGCGTAATCAGCCGCATTGCGTCGACGGCCCTCGAAGTCCTGGTAGAAGGTGGGCAGCTTGACCACACCGATGCGCCGTTCGGGCACGCCCGCGCTGGCCGGGATGGTCATGGTTTCGCCCTTGGCGGCCTGCTCGGACAGACGGATCTTCTGCCGGGTCAAGGTCACCATGCGGTGCTTGCCATCGGCACCTTCGGCGGCCGGGATGTATTCCAGACGTACCTGGGTGTCCTTGGCGCCACGGATCTTGGCCACCACGTCGTCGATGCGCCAGCCGATCACGTCCTCGACCGGGCCGGAACGGCCCTGGCCAACACCGACGATGCGGTCACCCGCCTTCAAGGTGCCATCCAGCGCCAGCGGGCCGCCGGGGACCACTTCGCGGATCACCACCACATCGTCCTGGCGCTGCAGCTGCGCGCCGATGCCTTCCAGCGACAGCGACATCGCCTGGTTGAAGTTCTCCGCCGTGCGCGGGGTGAAGTAATCGGTATGCGGGTCAACAGCGCTGGTATAGGCGTTGAGATAGATCGAGAACACGTCCTCGTTCTTCCACTCGTTGATGCCCTTGAGCTGGGTGTCGTAACGCTTCTCAAGGGTCTTGCGGATATCCGCTGCCGGCTTGCCGGCCAGCTTCAGCCGCAGCCAGTCGTTCTTGACCGACTTGCGCCACAGTTCATCCAGCTCGGCGTTGGTACCCCACGGCACGTCCTTGCGGTCGTACTCGAAGCGTTCCTCGCGGGTGAAATCGGGTTCCTGGCGCAGCAGGCGGCGCGCGTAGTTGATGCGCTCGGTTACGCGCTGGCGGTACACCGCGAACACCTGGAAGGCCGGGTCCAACTGGCCGGAACGGATGGCCTCACCGGTCTGCGCCGCCAGCGGCGCGAAGCGGTCCACGTCTTCCTTGGTGAAGAACTGCTTGCCGCCGTCCAATGCCTCCAGATAGCGCTTGAACACGTCGGCCGAGGTTGCTGCATCCAGCGGCCGCGGCCGATAGGCATAGCGACTGTCGGACAGCACCCCGTACACCAGCTTGGAGGCAGTCGCCTGGTCAACCGTGGGGCCCGAACTGAGCACCGGGGCATCGGCACGCGCCATCAGCGCGGTCGGTACGGTCAGTGCGAAGGCCAGCAGGAAAGCGGGAACTCGGTAGTTCATCAAAGTACTCGTGGCACCGAATGTTGGGGGAAGACTGCGGGCAGGTCAGACATGCCGACAGTGCCGAAAGTTTCAGCACTTGTCATCCGGCCCACGGCCAGACTAGCCGCAGTGCTGTAGCAGAATGTGAACCGATCGCCCGCAGCGGCGGGCGTCATCGCGGGCACGCCGCTGGCCAACGGCCGCGGCATGCCCGGCAGGGCGGACTCAGGCGACGACGCCGGCACCGGCCGCCTGCTGGTCGGCGTGGTAGGACGAGCGCACCATCGGCCCGGAGGCGACATGGGTGAAGCCCAGTTCGTAGCCGTACTCCTCGAACGCCTTGTACTCCTCCGGCGTCCAATAACGCAGCACCGGGTGGTGGTGGGCGGTCGGCTGCAGGTACTGGCCGATGGTCACCATTTCCACATCGTGGGCACGCAGGTCGCGCAGGGTGGCCTGCACCTGCTCCAGGGTCTCGCCCAGGCCCAGCATGATGCCGGACTTGGTCGGCACGTTCGGGTGCTGTGCCTTGAAGTTCTTCAACAGGGTCAGCGACCACTGGTAGTCCGCGCCCGGGCGCACGTTGCGGTACAGGTCCGGCACGGTTTCGATGTTGTGGTTGAACACGTCCGGCGGGTTCTGCGCCAGGATTTCCAGCGCGCGCTCCATGCGGCCCTTGCCGCGGAAGTCCGGGGTCAGCACTTCGATGCGGGTCTTGGGCGATTTTTCGCGGATGGCGGTGATGCAGTCGACGAAGTGCTGGGCACCGCCGTCACGCAGGTCATCGCGGTCGACACTGGTCACCACCACGTACTTCAGGCCCATGTCGGCCACGGTCTGGCCGAGGCTGGCCGGCTCGTTGGCGTCCGGCGGCTTGGGCCGGCCGTGGGCCACGTCGCAGAACGAGCAGCGACGGGTGCAAACCTCGCCCAGGATCATGAAGGTGGCGGTGCCGTGGCCGAAGCATTCGTGGATGTTCGGGCAGCTGGCTTCCTCGCACACTGTCACCAGACGGTTCTCGCGCAGCTTGGCCTTCAGGTTGGCCACGGCATTGCCCGAAGGAATGCGCACGCGGATCCAGGATGGCTTGCGCAGCACCGGCACGTCGGCAAACTGCACCGGCGAACGGTTGATCTTGTCGCCGCCGATCTGCTTGACGCCGGCCTGCAACGGCGCGGACGGGGTATCGCCCTGCAGTACCTGCAGGGGAATGGAGCGCGTGGTGGATTCAGTCATGGCGTTATCAACGGCCTCAGAGCCGCGTAGTCAGATCGGGCAGTTCGGGCGTCGGCTGCAAGGCCAGGCCGAACTGCTGGGCCAGATGGGACAGCAGCACCGACTTGACCGCTTCGGTACCCGAAGGACCGCCCAAGTCTAACACCGAGGTCACCTGCAGCCCCGCGTAACCGCAGGGGTTGATGCGGTGGAAGGGTTCAAGGTCCAGCGACACGTTGAAGGCCAGGCCGTGGAAGCTGCAGCCACGTCGCACGCGGATACCCAGTGCAGCGATCTTGGCACCGCCTACGTAGACACCGGGCGCGCCATCCAGGCGTTCGGCGCCGATGTTCCACTCGTCCAGCGTATCGATGATGGCCTGCTCGATGCGGCACACGTAGTCGCGCACGCCAATACCGAGCCGGCGCAGGTCCAACAACGGGTACACCACGATCTGGCCGGGCCCGTGATAGGTCACCTGGCCGCCACGGTCCACATGCAGTACCGGGATATCGCCCGGTGCCAGCACATGCTCATCCTTGCCAGCCTGGCCAAGGGTGAACACCGGGTCATGCTCCACCACCCACAGTTCATCGGTGCTGGCATCGTCGCGTGCATCCGTGAAGCGCTGCATCGCGTGCCAGACCGGCTCATAGCCTTGCCGGCCCAGGTCACGCAACACGGCCGGGCGCAGCTTGGTGCGTACCGCCGGAGCCGGACAGGTGTTTACAGCGTCCACTTCACTTCCGGATGGTCACGCAACGCCGCATGGGCTGCGTCGTACTGCTCGCGGCTGTCGGCCTTGAAGGCGATGCGCACCGAGACGTACTTGCCGTTGGAGGAATGCTTCCAGGCGATGCGCTCGTTGAGCACTTCCACGCCGGCGCTCTGCAGCAGCTCAGGCAGCTCGCGTTCCAGGCCGATATTGGCCGAGCCCATGGCGCTCAGCTCGAAGGTACCGGGGAATTGGAAGCCGTGTTCAGGGTTGTCGGACTTGATTTCCATGCCCCCCATTATCGGGGCGAAAGCGCCCAAACCCAAGGTCATGGCCGATCCACAGCCTTCCATGAACGTAGGCCTCAGCCCCCCGTCCCCGGCAATGCCAGTCCCTGTAGTGCCGAGCCATGCTCGGCAGAGGCCTTACCGGGCAAATCTCATGCCGAGCATGGCTCGGCACTACAGGTGCGTGGCTCTGGCCCTGCGGAAACCAGAAGGGCCGCTTGCGCGGCCCTTCCAGGGGATGAATTCCGGCTTACTTGGACAGTTCCAGCAGGGTGGATGACACCCAGCCACGGTTGCCCAGCTCATCCTCCACTTCCCACATCACGCCTTCCTTGGTGCCGGTGGGGTACAGCATCATGCCCGGATCCAGGGAACGCACCGGCGCACCGGTACCGCGGGCGTTGGCCAGCAAACGGCCGGCACGGGTCACCGTGACCGCCTGCTGCGAGTTGGCGGCCGACGCATTCTCCGGCAGGCCACCCAACTGGGCGATGATGTCGGTATAGGCCTGCAGATAGGCCATGGTGATCACCTGGCCGATTTCGGTATTGGCATAGCCGCCAACACCGGCTGCGCCCAGGCCGCTACCGCCGAACAGGCCGCCGCTGGCACCGAAGCCCATGTCGCTCTTGCGGGCCGAACCTTCGGAGATCGCCACCTGCTCGGACGAGCGCACATCGGTCACCGTCAACACCACATCAGCGGTCTTGCTGGTGAAGTTCAGGCCACCCACCACCGCACCGGCACGGCCACCGATCAGGCCCCCGAGCAGGCCACCAATGGCATTGCCGCCGGCGTTGCTGTTCTGCGAGATCAGGTCCGGAATCATCACGTAGTCAGCGGCCCTGATCTGGCCCTTGCCTACGTTGGAACGACCACGCAGGTCGCCACTGGCTGCCAGTTCACGCTCGAACTGGCCTGCGGCCATGCCGGCGCCACGATCGACCAGCGTGAAGCAGCGCGAACGGTTGACGAAGGCCTTGATCAGGCGTGAAGGAGCCGGCAGCTGCTGCCCTGTCCACCAGTGGGTGGCGTCTTCGGGCTCGATCACCGACAAGGTGCCGATCGGACGTTGGCAGACCGGGATCTGCGCTGCTGCTTCCTTGCGCTGTTCCTGTGCCTGGGTACCGCGATTCTTGAAAGCGGCGTGTGCCGGCGCACTGGCGACGGTTGCAGCCACAGCCACGGTGAGAGCCGCTGCGGTGAGCGGTGAAAAGATATTACGCATCTACGTTTATCCCCATTACCTGCACCTTCCGAGGTGCGTTCCTTTGGCTTAGAGACCTTGCGGCAAGATCCTGTCCTTTAACTACCGAGCAGGCGAGCGCGGGCCGGTCCCTGCGAATGCTACCGCACCGCACCTAGGGGAAGCACCATGGTTTTGTGAGGGAAACCCCTATATCAACCAAGGGTATTCCCTACAAATCCAAAATCAGGCTGCCGGGCCCTTGCCCGGCAACCTGAATATGTCCGTTTACGCCGATTCCACCGCGGCAGCCGGAACCCAGCCCTTGTTGCCCATTTCGTCCTCCACTTCGAGCATGCTGCCCTCCGTGGACCCGGTGGGGAACAGCAACATGCCGGTCTTCAATTCAGCCACGGCCTGGGATTGGCTGTTGGCACCTGCCAACAATCGGGCCACGCGACGAAGCACCAAGGTGCCGCCACGCGCCAGTTGCTCCACCCCACCGGCTTTTGCCGCGCCAGCGCTTGGTGCTCCCGCAACCGGCGCGGGAATCGGCGCCGCGATCTCGGTTTCTACGGGGACCACGTCCGGGGCTACCGCCGCCGGCACTTCCGGGGCCAGCGTTGTCGCCGCGGCGACAACAGCAGGCATGACCGGTGCCGGCGCTGCGACCGGCACCGGCGCCGCACTTGCCACCACCGCCTGCGGAGCGGGCTCGGTCTGCAGCCCACCGCCGCGTCGGTTGATCTGGCTGACCATGCGCGAGAACGCCTCTTCGTAGGCCTCCTTGATCACCTGCCCGATCTCGGTATTTTCCCAGCTACCGGCATTTAGTCTGGCCTGGCCCTGGACGTTGGACGCAGCCACCGCAGCTGCCCACGCCTTGTCGGTGATCTTTGCCTCGCCACTGACGCTGACAACCTGCTCGGAGGTACGAACATCGACCAGCGTCAGCACCACTTCCGCCGTCTGCTTCTGGGTGGACAGCTTGCCCGAAACACCAAGCGTGGCGACGTTGAGCAGCCCGCCCATCAGGCCACGCTTCTGCGGCGTGGACGCACTGCCGCCAACATTCATGCCGCCCGCATTGGCGTTCTGCGACACGATGTCGGGGATCAGGACATAGTCCGCGCCACGCATCTGGCCGGCGCCCAGGTTTTGATCGGCGCGCAGATGACCATCACTGGCCAACTCGCGTTCGGCCTGCGCAGCGGCAAAGCCCACGCCGCGATCCAGCACGGTAAAGCACTTCGAATCGTTGACCATCACACGCAGCATGCGCGTGGGTGCCGGCAGGCCATAGGTCGCCCATGCCCCCATGCCGTCGTCCGGCTCGACAATGCGTAGCGAACCCGCGTTGCCTTGGCACTTGCCGCCAAGCAGGTTGGTCAGATTGCTGATGAACGCTTGGCTGGGCGCACTGAACGTAGTTACGGCGACAGCCAACACTGCCGCCGCCCACACCGTGGGCCGCTGATTCGAATTGCTCATGTTTTCCCCCTGTAACGCTTCCGTGCCGGTAGCGAGCTGGTTCCTGATTTGAAGTTGATCGGATCCAGTGCGAATAAGAATTCACGCCAAGATCATATAAGTGAATACGGACATTATCTGTATCTGAAGTGCTGACGCAACCTTACAAACTATCCGCGTCGCACTCTTACGTTTATGCATTGCCAATCATTTGATGTGAAAAACCACCGTCACGACGACAACAAACTGTCCGCTTTGTAGCGATAGGCCACCGCATTGCTGGCATCTAAGCTTGCTGCCTGTATTGAATGGCACGGGATCAACACATGAAGATCGGGTTGGGGGTGTGTTTGCTGGTGGCCTCCGGTGCTGCGGCGACACAGGCATTTGCTGCCGAGCAGTGCGCACAGAGCGCGTTGAAAGATCATCCTCCTGCCATCAATTTTCGCGTCGACAACGACATGTTTGGCGGGCACAAACAGGACCAGGGTTACACCAATGGCGCGATGTTCACCTTGGTCTCGCCCAACCTGCAGGACTTCACCGATGACCCTTGTCTGCCCCGCCTTGCGCGCTGGGTAAACCGTCATCTGGAAAAATTGCATCCCGGTGAGTTCGAACAGCAGAACATGATCTTCAGCCTGGGCCAGGGCTTGTATACCCCCACCGACAACACCCGTAGCGACCTGATCAGAGACGACCGCCCGTATGCGGCAGCGTTGATGGTCAACTTTGGCTACAACGCACGTAATGGCAACCATCTGCGCACCACCCAGCTTGCCGTGGGCATGGTGGGCCCTTCGGCACAGGGCAAGCAGGTACAGGACGCCGTCCACGATGCGCTGGGTGATGACAAATTCATGGGCTGGGACAACCAGTTGCATGACGAGCCGGTATTCAAACTGCTGCATGAGCGTATGCAGCGTTGGCCCGCTGACGGCAACGATGACGGCTGGGGCTGGGACGCGATCAGTCACTGGGGCGGTGCGATCGGCAACCTGGCGACCTATGCCAACGTCGGTGGCGAAGTGCGTTTTGGCTGGAAGCTGCCTGACGACTTCGGCAGTTCGCCCATGCGACCGGCGGGTGAGAACACTGCGCCCACCCGCCGCGGACGTGCGGAAGGCTGGTCCAGCCATGTATTCGTAACCAGCGACGCGCGCTGGGTAGTGCGTGACATCACGCTGGATGGCAATACCTTTCGCAACAGTCACAGCGTGGACAAGCGTTCATTCGTCGGCGACATCGGCTATGGCGTGGCGGTGATGCGCGGCAAATGGAAGTTCGCCCTGGCCCGTTATCACCGCAGCCGGGAATTTGATGGACAAAAGGAAACCCCGGTGTTCGGCAGCTTCACTATCAGCCGCACGCTCTGATCGCATTGGACCGCTCCTGCACGGCGCAGCATGTTGGGAGCTGAAGCAAAAAGCGCCCTCACCCCAACCCCTCTCCCGTAAACGGGAGAGGGGCTCACATCACGTCGATGGCTAGCCCATTAGCCCCTCTCCCGTTTACGGGAGAGGGGTTGGGGTGAGGGCGCTCCGGCTTTTACGCTCCGGCTTTTGCCCTTCAGCTTTCGACTTGTCCGGCCTCTTTTCCGCAGCGACGACACCCATCAAGCATCAAGTCGAAAGCCCGAGCCCCTACCCAACCCTCCCCTTGCCTACGGCAAAGGGAGGGGGCCGAGCTCAGGTTGCATGGTGACCGAGTAGAACTGCGCTTCGCGCAGGCAAAACAAAAGCGGCGTCACCGCATCCCATCGACCTTATTCCGGTCAACAGGACACCGTGACGCCGCTCGGCTTTTCAGCCTTTGAAAGCCCTTATTCGGACTTCCACCACATCATGAACGCATCCCACAGGCGCTTGAAGAAACCACCTTCTTCCACCGCCTGCACCGCAACCAGCGGCGCCTCGGCAACCACCTTGCCATCCAGCGACACCTTGACCGTACCGATCGCCTGACCGGCAGTGATCGGCGCAACCAACTGCTTGGGCACGTCCATCGACGGCTTCAGATCGTTGTAACGGCCGCGCGGCACGCTCACCAGCATTGGCTGCGCCACGCCCAACTGCACCTCATCGGCCTTGCCCTTCCACACGTGCTGGGTGGTCACGGTCTTGCCCGGTTCGTACAGACGGTGGGTCTCGAAGAAACGGAAGCCCCAGTTCAACAGCGCCAGGCTGTCATCAGCACGCTGCTTCTCCGACGCACCGCCCATCAATACCGCCACCAGACGCTGGTCGCCGCGCTGGGCCGAGCTCAGCAAGCAGTAACCGGCAGCCGAGGTGTGGCCAGTCTTGATGCCGTCCACGCTCTGGTCCCGCCACAACAGCAGATTGCGGTTGGGCTGGGTGATCTTGCCTACGGTAAATTCCTTGATCTTGTTGTAGGCGTAGGTTTCCGGGTAGTCGCGCACGAAAGCGCGGCCCAGCAGCGCCAGATCATAGGCGCTGGACTGATGGCCCTCGGCATTCAGGCCATGCGCATTGACGAAATGCGAGTCCTTCATGCCGATCTTGGCGGCATAGCTGTTCATCAGCGCAGCAAAGGCTTCCTGGCTGCCGGCCGCATGTTCGGCCAGGGCGATGGCGGCGTCGTTGCCCGACTGGATCGCCATGCCCTTTTCCATGTCTTCCAGACGTGCGGTCTGGTTGACCGGGAAGCCGCTATAGCTGCCGTCGGTGCCTGCGCCGCCTTCGCGCCAGGCGCGTTCGCTCATCATCACCTGGTCGTCAGGCTTGATCTTGCCGGTCTTCATTTCCGCGGCAAGCACGTAGGAGGTCATTACCTTGGTGATGCTGGCCGGCGGCACCGGCAGATGGATGTTCTCGCCCGCCAGCACCTGGCCAGTGGCGTAATCCATCAACACCCAAGCGGTGGCCGTGGTCGGCACCGGAGCCGGCGGGGTCGCGACCTGGGCCGGGGCAGCAGCGGCTGCGGGAGCGGGAACCGGCGTCGGGGTCGGCGTCTGGGCGGATGCCAGGCCGACGGCAAGCGTCGTGGCCAGGGCGGCGGCGGCAAAACGGAATTTCATCGGAAAACGGTTCCTGATGGACGAGGAAAGGGAAGACAGGCGGGCATTGTAGGCCGCTGGCGACATGCCAGCGGCGCTGGTGTTGTTCAGTCGCGTACGACCTGGGGCATGCCAAAACCCAGACCTGCAATGCGACCGGCAAGTTCCGCCGCAGTCGCATGGTCGTTGGCCGGTACACGCAGGCGCCACAGGGTGCGGCCACCACTGACGATGTCGCTCAGGCTGGCGCCGGCAATACCGGCCGATGCCAACTGGCCAAGTGCCTTGGCTGCATTGTCACGGCTGGAGAAACTGGCCACCTGCAGCAGGATGCCACCCAACGTACGCGGGGTGGGTGCAGCTTGTGCATCCGGGTTGCTGACAGCTGCAAGCGTCGTTGCCGGGCCTGCCGCCGCCATCGGCGACAGCCGGGCGGCGGCCACCGGAGCAGGCACCGCCGGACGGGACGCGGCCGCCGTTGCGGTCGCCGCAAGGGCCTGCACCGCGACCGGCGCGGGGTTGGCGGCAGCGCCCGCGGTCGTCGCCGGACGCCCCGTAGCCACACGCACCCCGTTGTCCTTCATCCAGGTCTCGAAATGGTCGGCCGAGGCAGCTACCGGACGCGCAGGTTGCGCTGCAAGCGGCGGCGTCGCGGCAGGCGGCAGTTTCTCCACCAGTTGATCCATGCGGCTTGGCGCCACGGGCGCGCTGGAGCGAACAGCAGCGGTCGGCGCTGACACAGCGGCCACCGTGGCTGCCCGCGCACGCGCGTTGGCGCGTTCGCCACGGCCGCGGCTGCCGCCCGAGGCCAGCATGTTTTCACTGCCCGGGCTGAGCCCGCGCACTTCCACCCGGCCGGTGCCACGCTGGGTGATGCCCAGGCGTACTGCGGCCGCGTAGCTGAGGTCGATCACCCGGCCGTCATGGAACGGGCCACGGTCGTTGACGCGGACGATGATCGACTCGCCGTTGTCCAGATTGGTCACGCGCGCAAAGCTCGGCAACGGCAGCGTCTTGTGCGCGGCAGTGAAGGCGTACATGTCGTACACCTCGCGGTTGGAGGTGAGGCGGCCGTGGAATTTCTGGCCGTAATACGACGCCGTGCCCTGCTCCACATAATCATCAACCCGGTCCATCACCCGGTATTGCTTGCCCAGCACCACATAGGGCGACCTGTTGCCGACCGCCGAACGTGGCTCATTGGTCACCAAGGGCTCGGGGATGCAGCGCACGTTGGGGATGTACGTGGGGGTGCTGTCATTGACCCCGGGCTTGTACAAGCCGCCGGCCGTGTAGTGGCCGCGCGTGGACAGATCTTCCTGCGCCCGGGCGTAGGGCGAGCCGCCTTCCGGGCAATCGCCGCGTGCCGTGCCCGTCGTGGGCGCCGGCACCACCCTGCCCGCCTGGCTGCCGCCACCGCTCGCGGCGGGTGCGGATTTCTTCGGTGCACTGCTACAGGCGGCCAGCCCGAGCACCATCATCGCAGGGACCAGCCACTTGATATTCATGCCGGGGGAAGCTCCTTGCCGGCGATGGCCTGGGACAGCTGGAACACGGCCATCGCGTACATTTTGGAGATGTTGTAACGGGTGATCGCGTAGTAATTCTGGAAGCCCAGCCAATACTGTTTGCCGTCACTGCCTTCCAGGGTCACCGGGGTGGCCTTGGCGTTGAGCGCCTGCACCGGGGTCACCGGCTGATAACCACGTGCAGCCAATTCGGTCACCGTCAGGCTCGGGGTCCAGTCGGTGGGATTGAGCTCCTCGAAGCCGGCCTGCAACCTTGCCGGCACCGCGACGGTACCGCCACGCACCCAACCGCCCTTCTTCACGAAGTAATTGGCAATCGACGAAAACACATCGTCATAGCTGTTGAACAGGTCGCGGCGGCCATCGCCATTGCCGTCAACGGCGTAATCCAGATAGCTCGATGGCATGAACTGGCCCATGCCCATCGCGCCGGCATAGCTGCCCTTGAGCGTGGTGATGTCCAGCTTCTCCAACTTGCCCAGTTCGAACAGCTTGGCCAGTTCGTCGCGGAAGAACAGCTCGCGTCGGACTTCGCGCTCCAGCTTGGCCGGGTCGCCACTGCGCGGATACTTGAAGGCCAGGGTGTACAGCGCATCCAGCACGCGGTGGTTGCCGGCATTACGGCCGTAGCTTGTTTCCACGCCGATGATCGACACGATCACTTCGGCGGGCACGCCGGTGCGTTCCTGCACGCGCGTCAACTCATCGCGATGCTCGGCCAGGAAGGCGCGACCACCGTCGATGCGTGCCTGGGTGATGAACATTGGCCGGTACTCGTTCCACGGCTTCACCCGCTCAGCCGGGCGCGACATGGCAGCGATGATCGGATCACGGATCTGTGCCTGCGCCAGCGTCGCTTCGATCTGTGCCGGGGCAATGCCGTAACGGGCAGCGGTGTCGCGGACAAAATTGGCGCGCGCGGTCTCGAACGGCACCGGGGTCAGGTCCACCGGCGGCAGGTCCACCTTGGCCTCAGGCACCGCTTCCGCGGGGCCGGTGGTGGGTGCAGTGCCAGGCTTGACCGGGGTTTCGGCCGGTGCGACAGGCGATACGGGGGACTTCGGCTGGGTTGCGCAGGCAACCATGCCGAGGGTGAGACAACAAACCAGGGCGCGTCTAATCATCGGGCGAGATTAGCAGGTCAAAGATGAATTTCCCGCAATAACACCATGAATCACAAGAAGATTGAAGCGAAAAATACACTCCGGCCGTGAGCTGATCCCGGCACCGTCTTCGATTCTGCAAATGAATACGGCCAGCGCCGGTGGCGTCCAGTGGCTGCAGCACCACTGAAGGCGAAGTGGAGCGCCGGCCATCCTCCCATCCCGCGAAGATGACCGGCACCCGGATCAGCCCCGGGGATTGGACTGGCATCTCCCCACGCCAGTCCACCGAATGCCAACCTGCCGGTCCCCCCGTGAGAGGCCGGCTGTCACGGCGCGGTGGCTGCCAGTGACGGGCACAGTGTGAACGACTTGTGAAACTCTGTGTTTGATCTGGATCAAGACTCGGACTATTGACCGGCGCTTATCCGCCATGCACCGGCCGGTGCGCGCGCACTGCCATCACCAGGCCAAAGCCGGCCAGCAGGGACACCGCCGAGGTGCCGCCGTAGCTGATCAGCGGCATCGGCACACCCACCACCGGCAGCAGGCCGGAAATCATGCCGCCGTTGACCAGGATGTAGACGAAGAATGCCAACCCGGTGGCGCCGGCCAGCAGCCGCGAATAGGTGTCGCGCGAGTCCACCGCAATCCACAGGCAGCGTCCGATCACGAACAGGTACAACGCCAGCACCACGGCCACGCCGACCCAGCCGTATTCCTCGCTGAGTACCGAGAAGGCGAAGTCGGTGGTCTGTTCGGGGATGAAGTTCAAATGGGACTGCGAACCCAGCCCCCAACCCTTGCCGGTGAAGCCACCGGAACCGATGGCGATTTTCGACTGGATGATGTTCCAGCCCGCGCCCAGCGCATCGCTCTCCGGGTCCAGGAACATCATGATGCGGTCCTTCTGATAAGGCCGCAGCAGCCAGAACCAGGCCACTGGCGCGGCGGCGGCAACACCGCCCACGCCCACGCCCACCCACCACCACGGCAGGCCAGCCAGCAGCAGCACGAAGGCACCGCTGGCGGCAATCAGCACGCCGGTACCGAAGTCCGGCTGCAGCATCACCAGGCCGGTCGGTACACCGATGATCACTGCCGCCACCAGCACCACCGGGATGCGCGGCGGCAAGGGCATGCGGTTGAGATACCAGGCCACCATCATTGGCAGGCTCACCTTCAACAGCTCGGCCGGCTGCAGGTAGAACAAGCCCAGGTTCAACCATTGCCGGCCGTACTTGCCGGTGCCCAGCACGAATACCGCCAACAACGGCAGCATCGAGATCGCATAGATCATCGGCGTCCAGGCGCGTATGCGCAGGATCGACACCCGCGCGATCGCCCACATCGCCACCAGGCCAACGGCAAAACGCGCGCCCTGCGCCATCACCAGGCCACTGCCACCGGCACTGTCCAGCACCGACAGGCCAATGCCCATCAGTACCAGCAGCGCGCACAGCAACGGCCAGTCCAGGCCGCGGGTCAGCCGCTGGCCCATCTCCAAGGCCCAGCGCAGGAAGTCCCTCATCGACGTGCCTCCGTTGGCGTTGCTGCCGGTGCGGCCGGACGGACCGTTGCCGGAGCAGCACCGGGCTGCGCTTCGGGCGCAGGCTGCGGCGGCGCCCCGGGCTGCGGCGCCGGCGTGCCGACCATCACCGGCAGCTCGGCAAATTGCGGCGCGACCTGCTCACCGCGGGCACGCCAGGTGGCATCTTCGGTATCGAAGGTGGCCACGCCCACCACCACGGTGCCGCGCTCGGCATCCAGCGGTTGCAGGCCTTCGGGCATCACCCCGAGCATCCAGGCATCAAACACCTTGCGCGCGATCGGCGCGGCCGCCGAGCCACCGTAACCGCCGCCTTCCACCGCAATGGCAATGGCGATGACCGGATCTTCGGCCGGCGCGAAACCGACGAACAGCGCGCGGTGGCGCAGGTGCATCGGCAGGCTCTTGGGATTCAACGCCGCCGTGCCCTTGCGGCTGATCACCTGCGCGGTACCGGTCTTGCCGGCCATGCGATAGGCCGCGCCGGATGCCACGCGCCAGCCGCTGCCGCCGGGCTGCATGGTGCCCATCATGCCCTCGCGCACCGCCTGCAGATTGGCGGGATTCGGGCTGATCGGGCGACTGGCCGGCTGCGGCGTGGGCGCCCAGTCATGGTCAAAACCCGCGCGCTGTTCCATCACCAGGTGCGGGGTACGCAATTGCCCGGTTGCCAGACCACCCACCCCACGCACCAACTGCAGCGGCGTGACTTTCCATAGGCCCTGGCCAATGCTGGCATTGACCATGTCGCCCGGGTACCAGCGCTCCTTGCGCAGCTTGGCCTTGGCCGCCGGCGACGGCAGGATGCCGCCGATCTCGCCAGCCAGGTCGATACCGGTCGGCTGGCCAAAGCCATAGCGCCCGCCCATGTACTCGTCGTAGCGCTCCACGCCCATGTCGACGCCGAGCTGGTAGTAATAGGTGTTCACCGATTGCGAGATGGATTTGCGCAGGTCGGTCCAGCCATGGCCGCCACGGTTGGCATCGCCCCAGCCACGGCTGACACCGGGCAGGTAGAACATGCCGCGCGAAAGGATCTTGTCCTCGGGCCGGCGCAGGCCGCTATCCAGACCGGCCAGGCCAAGGAAGGGCTTCACCGTCGAACCCGGCGCCACGCCGCCCAGCACCAGGCGGTTGAACTGCGGTCGCGAGGGATTTTCGTTGAGGGCCTTGAAGTCGGCATGCGAGATGCCGTTGACGAACAGATTGGGGTCGTAGGACGGCAGGCTGACCATGGCCAGGATCTCGCCGGTGCGCGGATCAATCGCCACCGCCGAGCCTTCCTGCTCGCCAAAGGCCGCCACCATGGCCCGCTGCAGGTCGGCGTCGATGGACAGTCGCAGGTCGGTGCCCGACTGCGCCGGTACGCGGCCCACGGTACGGATGGCGCGGCCCTGCACATTGGTCTCGACCTGCTCATAGCCGATCCTTCCGCGCAGTTGGGTCTCGTAGTAGCGCTCCAGGCCTGACTTGCCGATATGGGTAAGCGCGGCATTGCCCTCGCCCAGCTCTTCCAGGTCCTTGTCATCGACCCGGCCGACATAGCCGATGATGTGGCCGAACAGATCGCCATAGGGATAGCGACGGGTCAGGTAAGGCTCAAGCTCGACACCCGGATAGCGCCAGCGGTCCACGGCAAAACGTGCCATTTCGTCGTCGCTGACCCGCAGTTTCAAGGTCACCGGCATGAAGCTGCGGCGGGCCTTGCGCGACTGTTTGAAACGCTCGATATCTTCTTCGCTGAGCGAGAAGATCTTCTGCAGGCCAGCCAGCGTCGCGTCCATGTCCTGGACCTTGTCGGCGGTCACATCCAGGCGGAATGCCGGCACGTTCTCGGCCAGCAGGCGGCCGTTGCGGTCGTAGATCAGGCCGCGCCCGGGTACCACCGGCCGCGCCTTGATGCGGTTGGCCTCCGAGCGGGTCGCGTAGATATCGTGGTCCAGCACCTGCAGCTTGAAGTACCAGCCGCCCAGGAAACCCAGGCACAGCAGGACACCGAGGAATCCGATGGCGGCACGCCGCCGGAACTGCTCGGCTTCGGCGTGGGGGTTCTTGGTCTGGCGACGCGGGGCCATGGGTCAGCGCCCGCGCTTGCCCAGCCGCACCGCATCCAGCAGCACATACAGCGGCAGCCACAGGGCCATGCCCAGCAATGGCGCCAGCCAATAGCTCCACGGCAGGAGGGGTTCACCCACCAACAGATGGATGGCGGCATCGATGACACGGTCATTGAACAACAGCCCACCCATCGCCAATGCCTGCTGTGACAACGGGAAGAAGCGGATGCGCGCGCGGAAACGCTGCAGGATGAACGCCATCACCACCAGCCGCAGTGCCTGCTCGCCCAGGATGCCGCCAAACATCACATCGGCCAGCAGGCCGATGCTGAAGGCAAAGCCCAGGCCCACCTTGTCCGGGGTCTCAATCACCCAGTAGGCCAGCACCAGCGCCAGCCAGTAGGGGCGCATCGGCATCAGCACTTCCGGCAGCGGAACCAGCGCCAGCAACAAGGCCAGCAGGAAACTGACCGGCATCACCCAGCCCTTGCCACGCAGCCGGCTCATGGGCGCACCTGCGCCGGGTTGGCGTTCTCGCCGGTTGCCGGCGTTGTCGCGGGCGTGGCGTCGCTGACCGGCGCCTGCTGCGCCGGGGCATTGGCCGGGGTCTCAACCGCTTGCGGCGTGGCCGCGGCGCTGCCAGGCGAAGGCTGCGGCACCACGGGCGCCGATGGCGCGGTGGCCGTGTCGCTCGCCGGCGCAGCAATGCGGGCCGCGCCCATGCGATTGGGCACGACGGCGGACGGACCGCCTGCTTCGGCAGCCTCCGCCGCCGGCGTATCGCTGTCCGGAGCGGCCGGCAATTGCGGCAGCGCCGGTACCGAACGCAGCAGCAGCACATTGCGACCGCGGTCCAACTTGGCTGCTGGCTCCAGTTCGCCCACCAGGAAGGCGTGGGTGTCGTCCGGCCGCAGTTTCAGGATCTTGCCAACCGGGAAACCGGCCGGGAAACGCCCACCCAGGCCAGAGGTGACGATCTCATCGCCCACTTCCACGCCCGCACTGAGCGGAATATCGCGTAGTTCCAAACGGTCACCGCGCCCGTAAACAATCAGTCGCACGCCGTTGCGCGCCACCGCCACCGGTACCGCGTGGTCCGGGTCGGTCAGCAACAGCACGGTCGAATGCGCCGGCGTGACCGCGATCACCTGCCCCATCAGGCCGCCGGCGTCGATCACCGCCTGGCCGACATGGACGCCGGCACGGCTGCCCGAATCCAGTACCAAGCGCTGCTTGACCGGATCCAGGTCGATGTCGAGGATCGGCGCCAGCTGCACGTCCAGGCCATTGCGCTCGGCCACGTTGAGCAGTTCGCGCAGCTGCGCATTGTCCAGCGCGGCAGTCTGCAGGCGCGTCAAGCGCGCATTGGCGACCAGCAACTGGTTGCGCAGCTCGCGGTTTTCGCTGACCAGCTGGTTGTGGCTGGCCGCGTTGTCCTTGACCGATGCCCCCACCCGCCCCGGCACGCCAGCCAGCGCCCAGATCGGCTGCACCAGCACATTGGCCTGGGCGCGCAGACGCGACATCCAGCCGCCCTGGTCATCCAGCACGATCAAGGTGATGGCCAAGGCCAGGTACGCCAGCAGACGCAGCGTGCTGGCGGCGTCTCCCTGACGGGAGGCTACGGGAGGACCGGCGTAAGGGGGCACGGCAGAAGACTGGGAATGATGGATCGGGAATGAAGAACGGAAACGGCGTGGCTTGTGTCACGCCGAGTGGTCGGGGAAACGAGCGCTGGGCAGTGGATCAAGATGCAGGAAGCCCTGCCCCATTCCCGATTCCCCATTCTCCATTCCCTCCGACTTATTCCGGCGCAAAGAACTCGTTGCCGTGCATGTCCACCAGCTCCAGCGCACGACCACCACCGCGGGCCACGCAGGTCAGCGGGTCATCGGCCACCTGCACGTGCAGGCCGGTTTCCTCGGAG